>Ga0123342_1003724_pt1 | contig 24142 bp, 14 predicted proteins | sample Turbeawhitnodule_FD_89960 | JGI IMG/M metagenome (GOLD analysis project Ga0123342, IMG submission 89960) | Root nodule microbial communities of legume samples collected from Mexico - Turtle bean Mexico white nodule | ecosystem: Host-associated > Plants > Roots > Nodule | place: Mexico: Nepantla... | reverse complement strand
TTTCAGCACGCCTGAGCGGTTAAGTGACAGAACTGCAGAATCCTTGTCAACAGGTTGGTTTCTATCACTCATCCAAACTACATAATTATTATTTACATTGGATACAAACAAATACTGGTTGTCTTCAACATCAACCCAACCAAAAACTAGACAATAGTTGCCCTTTTTTGAACATAATGTTGCTATATCTGTGTAATTCAGTGTATCACCAGGCTTTAAACTGTCATTTGCTGCTTCAACATGAATACAAGTACTCCACCACAAGCACAAGCACAAGCACATGAAAGCAAGCACCTTCTGTAGCTTATGCCTCATAGCATGCTTCAAACATGGAAATAATAAGCTGCATGATGGTTTACCAAGTGATTAGCTGAGAGTTATTCTTTCTGATACAGAAAAAAAGAGTATAACAACATAAAACTAAGTTCTGGAATTAAAACCAGACACATATTGATTCTGTCAGAAGCATATACTCACAACACAAGGAGAGTCATTCCAAATCTTATTACAAGCTTCAGAGCTTAACACTCCAACTTTGGCTATGGAATTCTGCAGCAAATATGAATGGCCACTCAGCACAAGTTAAGAGAGAAGAAAAAAAGCAGTACGTGAAAACAATTAGGGATCTTCATGCACCCTATGACGATTAGGGATCTTCGTTGGCTCTACGTGAAAACGTGTTTTCAGATAACTTTAACTTTAACTTTGCTTTTGCACGTAAAGAGATCTAACTGGTATTTAGCATGATATCTTTAACATTAATTTGGTCTAAATCATATATATTTTGCAGCTTTTCTGATGACTATTTTTTCCCTTTTACGTCATAGATTAATTCAACAAAACTTATTTATTTTTTAAAATTAAAAACACTTGAAAAAAATAAAGAATAAATAAGTTATCTATCTACTTATAAATTGGAATTGTAAAGTGGATTAATGTAAACAAAAAAGAATTGAAACGAATTGAAAATCATGGTTAGTAATCTTCATCTTCAATTTGCAAGAGACTCAAATTTGGAATCCTTGTCACTAAAGAAAATAAAACCAATAGGTTTGAATATTCTTAGAGAAACTACTTTTCAATCGAAAATAGAGTTCCCAAATAGATTTTTAAGAAGAAAAATACTAATAGAGTACATCATTTGACACGATTCTTGTTTTATTGTTACCCGTTTTCAAAACTAAGTTAACTTCAAAAAAACAATTATAAAACATAGAACGCATAGAAAAGAAGATAACTAAAACCAAAGGAACTAAACTAAACTACTTTGACTATAGTCTCCCTCGCTGTGTGATTTTTTTCTGTCTCTTCTTTATGCTCTTTTATAGAGTTTCTATTTTGGAAGGAGTTTCAGATTTAACAGTCAACAACCTCAAATTTCAAGTTACATTCTTAAATAACTTTTGTAAATTTTCCTTTTCAATTGTTGTTGACTGTCTAACGTAAGTCAATGCTTTTCATGGACCTTATATTGTAGGTTTCAATACGTTTTCTTCAGTTAAGTTGATGGTCTTTAAGTTCCCTTCTTTAATGGCTTTGGTCATGCTTCCTAAGTAAGTTTCAGCTCAAAGTCATATACAATAGGTAAAAAATTTACATTAGACTAATCAAACAATATATAAGCTACAAAAAGTCATTTTTAAGACATTTTTTAAAAAAGTCTATATTTTTGAAGAAAATGAAAATTTATTTTAAAAATAGAAAATAAAAACAGAAGAAACCTCAAGAAAACGCAATTAATATAGAAAAATACTAAAACATTAAGAGTTATCTGTAACTCCCTCTTAAAAAGCTATTACCTACGAATTTTAGAAATTTAAAAATAATTTCGTATATAATGTACACATGTACTTAGTTACATACTACATTAATATATAACTACCAATAAACTAAATTTGAATTTGCAAATTAACCTACGGACTAAATTCATATGAGTTACCTACAAACTAAATTCGTATATAATTACCTACTCCTATATAATTACATAAGGATGCATTACAAGAAAACATAAAGTGGGTAACTAATCGTCTCAAAGGATAAAAAAATGATTCTAATTGTATTTTTGAGTCGACCATGGGTGGGTTTTAAAATGAATGCTTTGAACGTGGAAGCTAATTTTTTTTTACCTCGACTTGTGGCTAATAGAGTGTGCTCATTCTTTGCAAAGACTGACACTAATAGTGTGGCTTGAGCCCTTTCTAACTTGAAGCTAATAGCGTAGGCTAGACCCTCACTAAGTGGAAGAAAAAATCAAATTGTTTGTCCTTTAAAGTTGGAAGAAAAATTCGAAGATGTTCCAAATGAATCCCAAGATAGGCAATGATATCATCTATGAATATAATTTTAAAATAATTTAAGACAGGACAAAAAAATCATATTCATAAAACTTGGATCCATTAATATACCTTCTTTGGCCATTATGTTTATAAAATTTGGCTTACAATTTTTTATCCTTTAAAGTTGGAAAAAGAATTAGAAAATGTTCCTCATGAATCTCATAATAGAAAATGTTATCATCTATGACTATAATTATAAAATATCTAAGATGGAAAAATCATATTCATGTAACTTATTAATAATGTAGGAGCATTAGTCATACCAAAAGGCAACACTTGATATTCATAATGTTGATATCTTGTTTGAAAAGCGGTTTTTTGTACATCTTCTGATTTTATTCTAATATGGGGATATCTTGACCTTATATCTATTTTAGAAAATATAGGCACTTCTCTCTATTGGTCTATCATGAAATTTCCGACAGAAAATGGAAGTATTGTGACGCTAAGGGTGCACCAAATGATCGTGCAAGAATGCTACGCAGCCAATTTAAAAATTTCGCTAAGGTACAGGTTTCGAAAGAAAGAAGTAAATGCAATAGCAGGAAACATCGACTTTGACCCGACACCGAATTACGAGCCACAGGTGGAATCGAGAGACGAAATCATTCCCTGGTAGATCAAGAAACTTAGACAAGACAGGCAGATCAACGCAAATCTTCAAGAAAAGGATAAGTAGAGGATTATTCATGTCTTTGCCGACAATAAAGATCTTTTCGCATGGACGGCGACAGACATGTCGGGGACAGATCTGCAAGTGATGTCCCATAGGTTGTCTATCTGCCAAGAGGCTAAGCTGATATCCTAGAATAAAAGAAGATTGGGAGAAGAAAGAAGACTCATTGCCCAGGCAGCCGGGTTCATCCATGAAATACAATATACCACCTGGCTGGCAAACATAGTTCTGGTAAAGAAAAGCAACGTGTCCAAAAGATGCCTACCCCCTCCCAAACATAAACAGATTGGTGGATTGCGTCGCAGGCCACGAAATCATGAGTTTTCTAGACACATTTCGAGTACAACCAAATTCATATGCATGAAGCCGACAAGCCCAAGACAACCTTCATGATTGAAAATTCAACTTTTGTTACGAGGTGATGCCATTCGATTTGAAAAACAACAGAGCCACATATCAGAGAATGATGGACCGAGTATTCCAAGAACAAATCGGACAAAACGTGGAGGTCTACGTTAATGATATGATCGTAAAGTTCGATACACCGGAACAGCACGCCTTGGACTTAGCAAAGGTTTTTGGTCGGCTTCGAAAGTTTGATATGAGATGTAATCCCACGAATTGCATTTTTGGGGTTGAAGGAGGAAAGTTTCTCGATTTTTTACTCACAAGTAGTGGGACAGAGGCCAACTCGGACAAATACAAGGTCTTGGAACAGATGAGGAGTCCCCAGAACTTGAAAGAGGTACAAAGGCTTATCGGCCAACTGACAACACTATCTAGATTCGTCCCTAGTGACAGAAAAGATAAAGCCCATCCTCAAGTTGAGGAAGGCAAATAAATTCAATTGGAATGAGGTGTGTGAAGTTGCATTCTCTCAGTTCAACAAGGACTAGCAACGCCACCCTCCAAGATCGTAAGTCGCGTCCTCCAAGACTCGAAAACACGATATCAAATTATCAAAAAAGTTGCACTGGCACTGGTGCCCGAAGGCTCCAGCATTATTTCCAAAGCCATGAGGTGATAGTAAAAATCGATTGTCCGATAAGTAAGGTGCTTAGGAAGCCAGAACTCACAGGAAAAATGATAGCATGGTCTGTGGAGCAATCCAAATTTGGGATCAAATACGAACCTAGGAGACCTATAAAGTCCCAATGCTTAACAAACTTTATCTCGGAATTACAAGATACTCCGAAAGTTGACAAATGGTGGACGTTGTACGTATATAGGTCGTCAAACACATCCAGAAGTGGAGCTGAGATAGTTCTCTAAGGACCAGGACACATAAAGAGCAAACAATCTTTGAACTTATTCAGAGCGTCAAACAACCAAGTCGAGTACAAGGCATTGGTGGTCAGTCTTCTATTAGCCAAGGACATTGAGGCACGCAAGGTCCGATGCCGAAGCGACTAGCAACTAACGGTTAGCCAAGTCCAAGGAGAATACCAAGTAAAAAAACCCCTACTTTTAAAGTATTTCCATCGAGTATTAGCTCTCATGGGTGAATTCGAAGAAATAGTAATCCAGCATATTCGAATGGAGGAAAACACCCGTGTAGACATGTTGTCTAATCTAGCTAGTGGTGGAAAGAAAAAAGGACTCGACACAGTTATACAGCAAATACTTCCCAGACCTACAGTGGTAACAAAGGAATGCCTAAACACAGATGTAGGGCCACAAGACTGGTTGTCCACTGTGAAGAGAGTAAGACCGAGATGCCAGAAGGGACATACCGGATCCATGTTTGAGACGAAAAGTATCAAGATTTATGTCAATCGACAAGACTTGTACAAGTGAGGATTCTCAACATCTATACTCAAATGCTTAGGAAAGACAGAGACGAAATGAACGAATTACATATTATTGGCAGGTACCCTATCCCTCGGATCAAACGGACTGACAACGGGAGGAGACAGAAAATAGAGGATATTCGGTCTCTTATATTGTAAAAACAAGGATACAAATCAAAATAAGTATGATAAAAATTCTTCCAAATTATATAAAGATTCTGCTCAATATAGTAATTCTGGACCATAAAACTTCCACACCTTCCACTTCTCAAAACTCAAGTTCGTTAAATTGTTTAGATGTTTGGGCCATGGTCATAAAGATTTTATGTACCCAAACAAGGAAACCATGATTTTAAGAGATGTGGGACAACTGAAAAGTGAAGATTTTAATCCTCCTCCTCTTCTAGTTCATCATCTTCATCTCCTTCTTCTAGTGATAGTGAGGTTAAAATACCCCATGAGGGTAATTTGCTTATTGTTAGGCATTTTCTAGGTAAAGTTCAAAAATATTTTGATAAAACATAAAGAGAAAATATCTTCAAAAATCTTTTTGCCATTTTATTTTCTCCATTTCATCTATCAAGAAACCCAATTCCTTTATTAAACCCATGCATGTCAAAATCACTACACTAAGAAACAAATAACGCTTGGTATCCACTGTCTTCCTCCTCGCAAAATTTTCATTGAATTTACCAGGTTTATAAGGTTAAATATAACTCAGATGGTTCAATTGAGGATACAAAGTTCATCTTTTTAAGTTACACTCAAATTAAGGGTCATAATTGTATTCGCATATTCTCTCTTGTGGCAAAGTTTACTACTATTTGCCTTATTCTTGTGACTAAGGCAGTTTAGGGTTTTAAAATAAATGTTGGGTGCAGATCACAATTGATCTGAGGGAGAATTAGCCATAAAAAATGATACCGGAAAACAAAAGCCCTCTTTGTCCTTAAAAAGAGAGCATCCAGCCACCATACAAAAACCTAAAAAAGTCTTAACCTTTCTTATCTCGTTATAAACGGGCATCGGCAGAGATAAAGTCACATTTTCCTCAAACAGGAACATATAACGAATCTCTAAATTTCCAAAGAAACTTAAACCAAAAATCAGAAATTAAATGGAGGGAGGCTATAAGAAAAGATATCCGCAAGTTGACAATTTAGGAAATGATGAGAGAAAATTATGCATCAGCATAATTTATTCCACATTAGTTCCTATGTTTTTCAGTACACCACCAACTTGTAAACATGTTTTCCCAGTAAAGTTTATGGCACCCAGTGCCACTTCCAGTAGAATGGTGACAAGTAAATTTGAATACACCCCACCCCACGCCTTGTATATATAGTAGAAAGGGAACTTGGGAATCAAATGTGCCTAAACCTGTACAGGCTAACCACTAAAAGTTTATACCAGCCACAAAGTAACAAAGTAAGCTCCCCTGTCATGAGAAAAAGAAAAGACAAGAGGGAACAGATCAAGCTGAGTATATCATGATACACGGAGAGCCTGATTGCAAATATATCACAATGCTACTACATTGTCATGGCATTATGATAAATATACAGAAGGGGCAGAAACTTTGCCATAGAAGCAACTTGCACTTCCACTTCAGATTGCTCCATATATACTCAACAAGTACAGATGCAAGGTTGTACAGTTGATGAGACCTTCAGCACAGCTATTATGTTTGGAGAACTTATCTCCAACCATCTATCAACTTAGCACAGTCTCTGAGTTAACATGACCACCACTGCTCCCGGTATAATTGTTAAATCCAACCACAGGCACCGAGCGCTGAGCAAAATCTAGTAACAATTTCCTCTGGTGGTCATTGGTGTGAGGAAGACTTACCCTTAAGAGTTCAACAGGCATTTCCCTACTAATTGCTTTAGCAGCATCTGATCCAATTACAGACACATTTGGCGTCCCTTGTACAAGCAGTGATTGCATGATACTCTGGTACTTATTCATGCAATACATTGTGAGAAGGCCAAAAAATTCGTCAAATGAGGCCTGCCAAAATGAACGATTAGCTATATAGCTGCAACCACCATGGGGATCTGTAAGAAGTTCAGTGGCCCTCTCAAGAACAGATACTAAAATGAGGGAGGCACCATCTCCAGCTGTGCTTCCAAGGGGACGTAGAGGAGGTTGCTCTGAGGAACAAACCACAGCTGCAAGACAAGCACCTAGGGCACCAAGATCCATTCCCTGAACACACTTACAAACAATCTTAGAAAGGTCACTTGTAGTCATGGCAGCTTCAGGTTCAGATGGTAGACTACCAAATAAAAATCTCAAATGACGAAAGATGGTCATGCAGACTATCCGCATAAGCTCACTACCAGAAACAAGTAGCTGAAGATACTTTGAAATGAGTTTACGACCTTTGGGTATAGATACTAATCGTAAGAAAACAACATCATCCTTAGCACCAAGCCCAACTTTGTTTCCATTCTTTCCCAGTGGATCAACAAGTTGGAGAGATGTTGCTAGTCCTTCCAAAAGGACCTTCCGTCTTCGTCTTAATTGAGCCCCGCCATCTTGTAGTTGATTACACTGTAGAAAACGATCAATATCCTCTACATCAAGAAGAAGACAAAGACCATCCTCAATTGTGACTCTGGCTGCAAACAGAGGCTCCTGTTCAAGGGGCTTCTCTGAAATATTACGTTCAGAACTACCACTAGTTGAAGAGTTTGATGATTCAACTTCAAGAAGAGCCAGAGGTCGACGAATAGACAGGAATGAAACCCTCCCTAAAGTATCAACCTGAAGAAAACCATGGGAGTCCAGATTGGCACGGGCTCGTGGAGGAAGTTCCTTTATTTGTGTTGGGCTAAATGAATGTTTCAACTTAGCCCCAGCTTTTTTAGCAAGACAAGCTTGGTGATAATAGTCATCAAGATAGGGATCATTGCAATGAGTCACAGCTTGCTGCATTCTAAGAATACTCTCAATTTCATCACTAGTCATATACTTGGACCTAAACTGTACTGAACCACTTTCATTCTTCTGGCTACTGGCATCAGAACCTTGTTGCAAAAAACGATGACTCTGTTTACCCTTATTTGTTGACTTTGGCCTGTGTTCTCTGGTATCAGCAAGACCAAGCATATGATCATATTTGCTAACCATGGATGATCCAGAACAAAGCTGAGGGTTAAATAAATGGGATTGGAAACCTGACATGTAGCGTCCTGATTTCTGAATGGGATGAAGCAGTCTATGCTGCTGTTGCTGCTGCAATTGGGTCAATAGATGAGGTGATAATGATCCACTCTGATGGTGTAATTGTTGCTGCAACATACTACTGAGGTTTGCATGATCTCCAGAATACAACCCAGATTGGTTGACCCAGGGATTCTGCATTCGATAATTTAGTGGGGAGCCAGTTGTAAATGGCCGCACATTTCCACTAAAATGTGACTCATGTTTTGATCCACTCAACTGTAGTGCAGAATTGAAATAATGAGAACGATTTTGTGACGGCAAAGCCATATGAGCTCCACCAGCATGAAAAGGAATGTTCAAGTGACCTGTACTGTGATTTGGGGAAGACTGTTGGGACCTACCACCAGGTGGAGGATACGAAGTAAATGAAGATTTTGGTGCCAAAATAGGTTCACTAGAAAACCGAGTAAGTTCCTGTCTCTTGTCAGGATAAGAAGATGTTCTATACAAGGTCTTTGATTCTTGTAATTGGGCAGTGGAGGAATGTGGATGTGATGACCATCGGTTTCCATCCTCAGTATTTTCACTATCATAAAAATGCTGATCAAACCAGTTAGGAACAGGTTCACTAGAGCAATGTTGGAGTTGGTGTTGCAGCTGTCGCTGCTGCTCAGGATATGAAGATGTTCTGTACAAGGGCTTTGAGTCATGTAGCTGAGCTACAGAAGAATGGGGGTGTGATGACCATCTATTGCCATCCTGAGATCCTTGCCCTTCACTGTCATAGCTATGCTGATCAAACCAGTAGGGAATGTCATCCCTTTGTGACCATTCAGAAGCAGAGGAATCTGTCAAATATAGGAAAAGAAATAATTCAGTCAATTGAAAATATGCATGATGAGTACGTTGTGAAGCTAGATCTGCCTCATCTCATGGAAATGAAAACGTTGTGAAGCTATCAACCAAATAAATTCTCAAGAACCTTACTGATGCATTGCTTTGTGTTTTTTACACCATTGTCAAAATGCAAATGGATTTTACGCACACACACACACACTACACACCTCTTGCATTATCACAAAACCAGAGAAACCTCCTCTATAAATACATACTGCACAACTTTGTATTTATTAGTGTGATTACTACTGAAAGAGCCAAGAAAACCACAGTTGAATCTCAACCAAAATGTTACTGACCTAACATTTCACAGGCCCCTTCTATAATTGGTGGAACTTTACCCACTTAAAAGATGATCATATTAATAGCTTGCAGCAGAAGCCAACAGATCCGCATATAAATCAACGCATGTAAACAACTTAATATTTCTAAATGAAAATGCATGTTAACTAACAAGTTTCTCATTGACAAAGCTCTATAGAGCGTAGGTACACAGCACAAGCACCCAGAAAAAAAAACTCCTGATAACAGCAGGAAAAAAAAAACTACCACAAAACCTTTAGATTATTTAGAACATCATGTTCTCAAGTATCAGGTAATTATCACCATAACCCAAATTTCTTTTGATTTACACTAATTTGAACAGACTTGTAATAATATTTCACTTGGTAACCAAGGTTGTGTGTGTCCAAGATTAAAGAGAAGACACAAAATTGCCAAAGAACAAACATTTAAGACAATTTTACATATCTTTTTTATTTATGGATTTCCACTTGAAGAAATCATCTTAAAATTTGCTGAGATGCGTGTGATATATCTTTAAGATATCATGAGATATTTGTTATCTCTAAGAAATCGTGGTATTTTCTATCTCCCAGTTTCCTGTCATTTTCTTTTTTAATCTTTATCCTTCAATAGGGAGATTAATCATTGTACATCCTACACAATTAATATATCCAGATCTATTTTATTTAATTTTGTTCTTACCAATACAAATATAACCCTGATTGAACCTCACAACAAGACAAAAATGAAAAACTGTATACATCTTGTTCCTGGTTTTCCTTCTAGTGTTTGTAAAATTTTTCAGATAATAATTTTGATACCAATTTGTTACTTTGAAGACCATACACCCCCAAAGGAGTAGCAGCACTGTAGTCAAAATCGCGATTAAAAACATGAAATAGCACGATTTAATGGTTCCACCAACCATATCCGATTAGAGCCCAAAGATCATGCCAAAGTGGGATTGTCGTTGAAGATAACGGAAACAGTGGAATCATTGTGTTTTGTTGCGTCACATACCGTGATTTTGGGTTCTATGTCACACAAAACTCTTCTTGGGTCAATGGGCTTTAGGTTAAAACCCAAGCCTAATAAACTGTTCTCCTTCATGCACAATTGGTTTCAAATAACTATGTAATAAATGTTACATTTCTCCTACCTTCCTATCCACCAAGCAACTTCCTTCCCCAACAAAAAACCTGATCAGTTGTGGTTGTTCCAATTGCTCAACCATGCCAAAAGTGAAGCGGTGCAGACACAGCACTCATGGCTTCACATTTTTCTCCTTTATTCATAGTTGTGACTATTTTGTTTTAATTATTTATGTATTAAATTGGCTAATAATTTGATTTCTAGAAATAAGCTTACGCAAGTCTTGGACTATTCAGAAACTTTTTCATTTTTATTGTGTATTTCAAGACCTTCACTCAAGGAGGACGAATTTAAATGCTAATAAAAGCAAGATGTGTTATACTTGCAACATAATACAATTGATGATAGCACCAGAATAAAGGAGATGCCTTCCAGTCATCAGGCTACCTCAGAAACATCAGCAGCTTTCCAAATATAGCTTCATTACAAGTGTTTTGGACATGCTCCATCTAATTAACGTAAATCTCTATTTCCACATCTGTCTTTAAGATATAATGGGATACTTATTTTTAGGATATCATGGGATTTTTTGTTTCCCTTTTCCTGTTATTTCCCTTTTTTAATCTTTACCCTTGAGAAGGGAGACAAGTGATTGTACATCCTACATAATTAATATACAAATTATTTTTCTTTCAACTACATTATATTGATACTTCTAAATAGTCTCTTTAAGGGACGTTGTCAATTTCTTTCTTCCAACTTTGTTGTGTACAGTATATTGACATCAAGTAAGTGCAAGACACACTTCGCAGAAATTATTAGAACTGGCCTTGTAAACAAAATGTCCCTAGAAATGTGTATTACAAGTGATAGGATTTTGCACTTTAAATATATAATAAATACGCTAAAAGCTTCTAATTACTTAAAAAATGTATTAAATTAAATGGGATAGGATTTTAGGTTCTTAATATACATTCCAATAAAAAAATTCTACTGTACTTTGTTAGGGCCACTGATCATCATATGTCTAAAAGAAGAATGATAGGACGTAACAAACATTTTCTTACTTTGACACCACAATATTATCATTTGCTATCACAATTTAAAGCCACAAATAGATGATAGTGTCGTGTTTAAACATATTGAAATCCAATCAAAACGTGTTAAAAAATATATATTATAACAAAATGATAAATGTTAAAAAGTACCAAATTCATTTCAATTGCTTACTCACTTTCTCTTGATCCCCGTTCACCAATAACTCCTGGGCTTCTTGGTCCAGTAACAACCTTGTTCAACTGAAATAAATTTTAAAAAAAAGCTTAATATCCATTAAACTAAAGGAGAATGGAATTATTTTCAAAACATTAAACTGAACACAAAATCAATTAGTGATTGAAATCATATAGAGAATGGAATTTAAATTATAGTATATAAGTAAGAGCAAACCTAACCTTACAAACAGACTTTATGAAGTTGAGTTAGGCTTAAAGTTCACTTTTTTAAGAGAGACATTAAAGTAGATGACATCAGAACCGGAATAGAAAATTTGGGTAAACAAATGGCTAGATTAGAGGAAAATTCCAAGAAGATTTTTAGAAATGTGGAAAATGATGGTGCAGGGATGACGAAGATGAAATTCAGATTGTTAGATCCAAGTTGAAGAGACCATGTGTTTAGTTTTGATTGTGTGGTTAAACAACCAAGTATAAACAATAACTTTTATGTCAAATCATGTCAAACATAACGTATCCAATGTAGCAAGTTGTGTGACTAGACAAATGTAAGCGTTTTTAATATATGTTATGTCTAACAGACGCAAGTATTGTTCAGATGCATTGTCAGATAAGTTTTGTTTGAACAGCCACAAGCAAGTATACCTAGTTAAATACGTTTTTGCTTGAACAGACACTAAGTATACTTTGTTTGACAGACACAAGATTTAAACATTTCAAAATACATGTCAAACTTCAATAAATGTCAGACTCCTCGTGAGCAACAAAATCAAGAAGTTTCTCCATGTAAATCCCCCCTTCTAGATCACTATGATGGAAAGCATATTTAATATTTAATTGTTGGAGATGCCAACGACTATAGTTGCCATTGCAAAGAAAATACGCAAAATAGTCATTTTGGCAATGGGAGAAAATGTACAACCATAATCAAGGTCATAGATTTGAGTATATTCTTTGGCCACCAATCTAGCTCTGAGGTGATCAACTTCACCATTTGGCCCAACTTTAATGGTGTAAACCCAACAACAACCAACAACCTTCTTTCCAAGTGGAAGAGGAACTAAGTCTCACGTATCATTATGTTCAAGAGCTTGAATTTCATCAATCATGGCTTGTCGCCATCCATGATGATCAAGTGTTTCACATTTTTAGGAATGGGTAATGGAAGATACAAAGGAGATAAAAGAACAATTAGGAGAGTACAAACAATAATAGCTTAAAAAATTGTAAACAGGATGAGAATTGCGGGTAAAATGAGTACCTTTTTAATTGCAATAAGCCAAATGGAATCTTCATTATCAAGAGAAGTAGTACGGAACAACGATGGTGAACGACTTGATGAAAAGGATTTACCATGTGGCTTTGAACCGGTCATTGGACTAAGTTGTTGGGAGGTGATAAGAGGAGGAGGAGATGGTGCAAGTAAATTGGGTTGATGAGAAGAATTTAAATTATTTGGAGATATTGGAACAACGTAAGGAGTAGGATACACCAAAGGCTCAACTAAAGGTGTAGGCAAGACCTATTGGACATGTAGGGAAGAAGTGAAGAAAGGAATTTCTTCAAAAAAATATGACACTTGTAAACATGTAATATCTTTTAGTGTCAGGTGAATAACATTGATAATTTTTTTAGATTAGAATATCCTTAAACGACACATTTGATAGCTCGGGTTGAAACTTTATCCAAACCTGGAGACGTCATGTACAAAACACAACCAAGGACACGAGGAGAAATGTGAAATTGTGGTCCATTTGGAAACACAATGGAATATGGAACTGTATTGTCCAAAGAAGAAGGCATTCTACTAATAAGATAATAGGCACTAAGAATGGCAGCACCCCAGTGATTAAAGGAACAATGTCACCAAGTATTAAGGTAAGAGAAATTTCATCTAAATGTATATTCTTTCTCTCTGCTATACCATTACATTAAGATGAGGTGTATGAGGACACATGGACTGGTGTAAAATGCCATGTGAGTTTAAAAGAGTAGGAAAACCAAAAAGAAAAGTATTTTTTGGCATTATCATTCCTTAAGATCTTGATCACTTGGCCAAATTGATTCTTGATTTCATTAAGGAATGGAGATATGTTTCATTAAGACCAATCTTTCATTAAGTAAACCTATATGTAGAGTTTTATCAAACACTCCCCAGCATCCAAAGAAAGCATGATATATCACAGTTTCAGAACCTTACCTTTAAAAAAGTGGTGGTGAGATCATCAATATCAGAAAGTGATCTTATATCCTCTGCCTGCAATGTGGAAATGTCAGTTAGTTGGAGGAAATTCTAGCATCTTATTTGCAAATATTAATTTGTTATGTCCCACATTGACTAGGAATTGAGATTAACTAGATAAAAGTCAAATATAATGTTTTAGCAAAGACTAAGTAAACCACAACTAAAAATTCCAAGACAACACAACAAAAATTTTAAAATGGTCATGAATGACAGCAACTATAAAATCAAGTGCTGAAATGGAATATCGATTCACAACCACCTCATTTGAATACATCAACTACTAAGAAAGCTGGGAGATCATGCAAATGACTCTAGTTTGGTAACTACTTAAGATATCATTTTTTAAATAAAGCACTCAATTTTCATGCATCAATATCAGGTTTGGCAATTCAAATGATGCAGTGTGATAGATGTTTTCACTGAATTATAAGTCTCGGATAAGTTATCTTTGTAAAAAGCTACAGGCATTGTTGCACAAACTTTAAATTTTAGAAAAAGTAAGATAATTAGACTGAATAATACCTCTTCTTTATTGAGAAATAAATCTTCCTCGTTGAACTCCACAGCAAGCATGGCCTTATACTCATCCTGATCTTCTAACCCCCCCAACTCAACTTCCTCAGCAACATTTTTACCAAAGAATGCATACTGTGATGCATCAAATACTTCACCTTCTGCAAAAGAGAAGAAACTCAAATCAAAGACATTTCAACAGTTTTAACATACAAAACACAGTTTGCAGTTGACACATCTAAAAGCCCACCATTAAAAAAGACAAACCAAACACCTTCTGAAACAAAAGTACCGATGATGAAACGCCACACGATCTTCAATGAGCATACAAAAACAAGGCTCTCAAATAGAACAACTAATGAAATCGCATATTTGCAATCTTGGCAGTTCTGCACTCAAGAAACACTGACATACACTACACTTACCCTACTAAAGGGACCAACAACAGCATAACCAAAGACATCAAGAAAAGAACATCAATTCGGACTTTACAATAAGTTCTTTTCAAAACTAGCAAAACTTTAAACCTCAGTTCAGACATTACAAGAACTCATTGTGCTGCAGTGAACTAAACATGTTGAGAAAAAAGAAATTGAAACGCAGAGCAGATAGTTTAATCCCCGTCTTTTTCTCGCGATCAAACTCCTAAGTAGAACCAGATCTACATGCAGAAGCAGAATCAAAGAACACAAAACAAGAAAGAAGCAATTACAGGAAGCGCGTAAGAAAAACAAATAAAAACGCAGGGGAAGTAAAAACAGCACAGAATAAAAGAAAATAATGAGAAAGAAAGGAACCTTTGGAAGTGTGTCCCAATGGTCTGTGATCACGGGTGCTGGGAGCAGCGGCACCAAACCCAGCCATGAAGGAAGAGAGAAACGCGAAGGAAGAAGCGAAGTTGAACGCGCTTCTGGAAGGAAGAGTTATTGTGAATTAGGTCATGCGAGAGAGATTGAAGGAAATGGGTTTGGGTTGAGAGAGGAAAATGGAGAAGAACCCTACCAGAGAGAGAGAGAGAGAGAGAGAGAGAGTGTGTTATGGTTGAGATAGCGTACCTAATTTTTTTTTAATTTAACTGAGGGAACATTTTTGGTGGGATTGTGTGTTCTAACGAAGATACCAAAACCTACAAAGTTATTTTATTGTTTTTATTGGTTCTATGGTTTAAAAAATAGGTGAAATTGCAATTATTTGAAATTCACTTTATTATTATTAATAGTGAAAAGAGAGACACCATTTTTTTTTACTTAATTTTTACGAAGATAGAAATGTATATACGTATAAAAATAATTTTAGATAAATAAAAATTAAAAAACAAAAAATAAAATGTAGAAAGTGATTGAAAGTAAAGATTATTTTATTTTATATGTGAGATTTGATCTGAAAATGTATGAGAGTATACTTTCTTTTGTTGCCTTAAAATAAAAAACTAAAAAAATAGTGAAAAAGTTATATAAAAATTATACATTAATATTAATTTAAAAAATTTAAAAATAATTTTATTTTTTAAATAATTTGTATGAAATGACAAAATACTCCATTGTATTAATAAAATGAGATATATTAAATAAATGTAGAATAAAAAAATTTGTGTACAGGGAAAATCCTTTATATATAGTATAGATAAATTTTAAATATTCTTTTCTTATATAACATTTTGTCATAAAACTACTTATTCTCTTATTCTAAGAAGTGATGTCTTTATAGTATTTATTCTAAAGAAGTGATGTCTTTATATAATATAATATATAGTATTTATTCTTTCCTGTGTAAATAAAATTTTACTGTTTTACCTTTAAGTAATCCTCTTTTTTATTAAGTTTTCTTTTTAAATTTTAATTTTTAGTTTAAAATTCTAAAATTATGTTTTCTATTTTTTAAATTTAAATTTGTCATTTTTTAAATTATAAAAAAAAAGTATGTAGACAAAGGGAGAATACTCATTGTTATAGATCATAGATATGTAATTTTTTATTTTTTTTATTTAAAATATTATATAGATCAAGACTTGAATAAAAGTTAAATATAAATGAGTTAAGAAGACCATTTAAAAGTTGAGTTGAATTTTTTATAATTAAATCGCTGTAATTTTTATAATTTTTTAGTATTTTAAATTTAAAAACTTTACTTTTTATAATTTTTTATTTATTTTTAATTAACATGTTATTTTAATTGAAATATGAGAATTGACTGTACCTTTAAGAGATATGAATATTTATTATAAATTAGAAAATTTATGCATATTATTTATTAATAAAATAAGTGTGGATTGTTGTCTTAAAATTAGAAAATGTGAAACTTATGTGAGTACAATTTCTCCATAAATATATAATAGAAGCAGTTTATTCTTAGAATGTAGTAATAAAGTATAAAAATACGTGCGTCCAAAATTTATACTTTTTATGTTCTTTACAATTATAGAAATAAATTATCATTTTCTATTCATATAAAAAAAGGTTAAATTATACATTTTTGTCTTTTGTTTAATTTTTAAGATTCATTTCGGTCTTTTATTCTCTTTTTTCTAATATTTTTGTCCTTTAACTTTATAATTTAAGTTAATTTATCTTTTCAAAAAATTTAAGTTTTGAGAAATAATTTTAAATATTTTGTACTAACCCAAAACGTAAAATTTGTTCTAATTATATTTCCTTACATAAAACAAAACAAAAATATTCAGATCTTAGGAATCATAATAAAAGAGGTAATAAAAGAAATAAGTATAAAGCATGTAATGGAAGAGCTTAATAAAAGAATAAGATATATTGTATTGGAAAAACTAAAAGGAGAAGATTGTAAAAGACTTAAGAAAACCATGAAGAGAGTTGTAAACAAGTTATTTTATAAAACTTTCAACTTCGCCCTTCTCATTTGGAAAAGCTCCTTTATATCGACATAGTACATTACATACGATAACTAGTGCTATATTATTGTTCAAACAAACTTACAATGATATTCAAATTTGAAATTATTATTATCTTGAAGAATCTTCTGGCTTTTGTTGTTTTGCTTAAAAATCTTCTAACATTGGTCACGTCTACTGTTGTCAGATGCTCTTTCTATTGTTCTTGGATTCTCTTTAATTTGTCTCGACACTTTACAGGTAATAGAATCTTCATTAGTACATGTCTTCATTGCAGAGATAAGGATTGGATTTTGATGACTCGTTGTCGGTATTGCCTTTGTCTAAACCTTTTGATGAGGTGGCTTTCTGGATAGCTTTTTCAAACTCTTCTTTTTAGGTTGTTGACGCTAAGGTTTCCATTAATTGTTGCTTCTCTACTAAGAATAATGCATCTTGTTTAAGTGTAGGGTTATCTTTACTACTAGCGCATTATGCTTTATCCATTCTTGAATCTTGTGCTTACACACAAATTTATTATTGAACTTTTCCCACCATTTTATCTTTATCTTTCTTGATAACATCTTGATTTCAACCCCTTCATATGGTTGTACCATAGTATAATCCCAAGCTACTATCCAAGTAGTAGATTGAGAGGCTATGAAAGATATAAGCATATATCCTGGTACAAAAGTAGAGTTTTGTCAAAAATACGAATACACTCCATTTGTTTTTGTTGGAAATATTGAGGGTAATGGTCCAAAGTCAACAAACCATTTTATAAACCATCTTGGAAATTTTAAAGATATTCCCTTTTTAAACCAGATGAACCAAGAATGTTTCTCTGGAGAAACAAAAACACGTTGGTCCATGCATCCATATAATCATAATAATTGTATTGTTGTGGATCAAACATCCTTGAAAATGATTTTTTATTGTGGAGAGGTTGGTTCCACTCTTAAGGGGTTAAGACTTGCAAAATTTTTATTTTGGAAAATTGAATATTTCCTTCATCATCCTTTTGGTGAGATATCTCTATGGATTTTGTATCCACCAATATAAATTCATAAAAAGTTATTGGTTTGCATAAGTCTATGGGTAAATAATGGAAGTCTCGGGGAAACAGGTTTTCAGCTATCTGTCTGGGGTTTGGAGTAATCCATGCTTTCTCTAATATCAATATTGACATACTTTCGGTTTTTTCTAGATATTCATCTGAAGGTATTGATTTTGGAGAATCTGTTGGGATAGGAGTTCTGCTGGTAAAGTCTTTTGGGCTGACTAGTACATTTTGGTAATATAGTGGGGTAAATATGTTTGAAGGGATTAATGGGTTCGGTATTTGAGGAGGACTTTTTATAATTTCTGCTAAGGTAGATGTTGGTTTTGTGGGTGTTAATGGTCTTAAAGTTATTGAAGAAAATGGTCTTAATGATATTGATGAAGAGACTTTATTGGATTCCAGTTGGGAACCATCTTGAGCTTTATTTATTGAACTAGATGCTTTATTTGATCCTAGTGGGAGACCATAATCATCTTTTCCTCTTGGCTTGATACTCATATTGAAGCTTGTAAAAACTCTCTTGTTAAAAAGTCTGGCAAAAAATTATTTTTCCCTTAATATGTTCTATTTTGAAATCAAAACAGGATAATAAAGCCTGCCATCTTGCAAAAATATGTTTAGAAACCATATTTTGAACGTCTTTGGTTAAAACACTTGGAGCTTCTTTACAATCAGTACGAATTAAAAAAAAATATTAAATAAATTATCTTGAAATTTGTGCAAACACAAAACTATTGAAAGTATTTATTTTTTAATAGTAGAATATTTTTGTTGAGAAGAGTACCAAATTCTTGAATAATATCTGACTACTTGCTCTTTTAATTCTTCTGAAACTCTTTTTTTGTCTTCAAATTCCCCCATATCCTAAATGAGAGGCATTTGTTTCTACAACAAGAAAGGTTTTGTGATCAGGTATTCCTAGACAGGGTAATTGTTTAACTATTTCTTTATTCCAGATATTGTTGGTTCATCTGTAACGGTCTGCCTTTTGTAGGTATTTATTTTTCAACAAAATTATTTATATATGGTAATGAGACGGTCTATTTTTTTTTTGTGCCAAAAGACTGTGGATTAGTTTCACATAATTCATTTTTTAATTTATCTTCGTAATCTTTAATAAGGTTTTTAAGATTAAGTGTTTTAAGTTGTTCCTTTATTCTTCTAGACCTGATTTATTTATTTAATAAATTTATCGGTTTTTTCTCACTTTCTATAGGAAATATTGAAGATTCTCTTAATAAATTTAACTCTCTTGTTCTAAGAGGTTTTATAAATTCAAAGCATATTTCTTTCCTAAAGGTCTAAGTTATTAATCCTTTTTCTGTTACTTGAAAATGATATAATAATGTTAAAAAGGGAGTTCCTAAAATCATCATATCATGGTATTCATATTTTTTATTAATACAAAGGAAGTGTTATAATAGATTGTATTCTTACATATTTGGCATTAGATAATTTGTATTGAATATTCATTTTTGTCCTATTAGCACTAGTTACTTTCTATACGGTTTTTTCATAATATCGATCGAGTAGGTATTATTCCTTCTTGAATGCAGTTAATACCTGCTCTTGAGTTTATTAAGGCTATCATCTTAAAAGTTTCTTCTTTGATTATTAAGGTTACTTCAGTATGCCATTTATGAGTGGTAATCAGACTTAACATACTAATATAAGTTTTCGTGTTGTTCTCTTTTATATAATTTTTATTTGAATCAATATCTTGTTTATTTTGATATCTTATTATTTCTTTTTCTTCTAGTTCTAGTATTTTGTATTTTAATGAGATATCATTTTCTTTAAATAATTGTATTTCTTGTTTAAGATTTTTAATTTTTTCTTTTAGGTCTTTTTATAGTTATATGATGATTGTGTTGTTTAAATATATTATACATATCTTTCATATTTATGAGTTTTCCTTTTTGTTGAAATTTTTTCACTTCGTTTCACTAAATTATTTATTTAATTGTGATAAAAAAATCACTTTTTAAAGGAGATTCTTCTAATTTGTCTATTATTGATATTAAAACACTTGTTTGATCTTTAGTTAACATATTTATACTCTTGCAATTTGTGCAGGTACATAGATCAGGTCTGAAGCAATAATCTTCTTTACTTTGTTCTTCTGAAACTTCACTAGAACTCTCATATTCTATTTGTTCTAATTCCAATTCACTATCTCCTCCTATAGAATTGTCAGATTCATCAATGTATGAATTTATTAATATATTAAGTAAAGTCTCTTTTAATTTTTCATCTTCAATTTGCTTTATCTTCTTTATCACTTTACAATTATTTGAATAATGTCTTGCTCTTTGACACTTCCAACACATATTTTACTTTTTCTTGGATTTTTTATATTTAGGCTTTCTTGTTGGTCTGTCCTCTTGAAATTTAGTAGCCTGCCTATGTTGGTTATAAGGCTTTCTATAAGTTTTTCTTCCTATTTTTTTTTGTTTCTTAATTATTCTTTTTTTTCTTAGAATTAGGCGCCCTAATTGGTTTCATCCCATATTGTTGGCAGAAAGTGCTAATTTCTCTTTTATTTATCATACTTTCTTTTCTAAGTTTATTCTATAATTTAAAATTTGTACAAATTTGAATTCCCGTCTCTATCACTATATTGTGTATTTGTCCATAAGTAAATGAATCATAAGCCAATGGTTTACCGTAATGTCTTTCTAGATTCATTCGAGTTTTGGTAATCCGACTAGGAATCTTTCTTTCCAGTATCCTGCAAATTTGTCTTCCCTTAAGGTTATCTTAGATAAAAAAAAGTTATCTTTGTACCATATGTAATCAGACATTGTCGGACAGTAAAGGTTTGTTAACTGACTAGTTGGTCTTTCTTTAAATATATTAAAAGGAAAAAACATGGATTTCTTCCAATTGTTCCCAAAATGATATTTAGTACATAGTTTTTTCATTTGAATAACTAAGTTGTCCTTCTTCATTCAAGGTGATTTGTCCTTCTTCATTTAAGGTGATTTATTTTCTATCTTCAAATTGTTGTGCATGTATTTTTATACATAATGTTTTTTCTCATTTCCTCATTAAACTTTCACTTTTTTTAAAATTGGACAAAAGTAAACAAAGTTGACTAAAACACTATTGAGTAAAAATGAAAAAAAAAAATATTGATGTTACCTTTTGAATTCTTATCATTAAGTTTTCCAATTTTATCACTATCATAGTTGACATCCCCCTTGTTTCAGGTTTCATGTATTATTGATCATTCTAATTAATATGTTCACTAAGTGGCATAATTGGACACTTTTGAATAGTTTTTTTTTTTCCTACAACTTTTTCTTTCTTTGATCCTTCAACTTGATTTTTCATGGAATCAATTTTCTTTAAGGCTTCTTTCTCTAATTATCCTTGAAGTTGATTTCCCAAAGTTGCCTCTTTAAGAATACCAGTTTGAGAATATATTTATTTTTCTACTTAATAGTTTTCCTAAATATTTGAACTTGATATGCCATTATTAGGCCCCTTTGGCTTGGAATTGGAGTAGACCTTTTTATTCAAATTTTAGACTATTGTTTAAGGATTGTGTTAGTGAAAAGTCCAATACTCATGATTTTGATTAAATGTTAAAAACAACTGAATATAAACACACAGGACCATGTTTCGTATGTAAGACAATAATATTCATTTAAAAATAGATCTTGTAAGAGACAAGTATTTCGTTTGTTAGATGATATAACATTGTACAATCTTATTCTACATTTGATAAACATTTAATATTCTCAAACAATGCTCACATATCTTTAACCTAGCCTTCTACTACTTGAACATTTACATGCTTATTCTATGTTGTAGGAAAATGTTAATTGCTTTCGTCGGCTAAGAAGATTTGTTCAAGCACAAGTCACTTGAATGATCTCCTTAATGAAGATGTAAAAGTGCTTTCTTTAACAAATCTCTAATGTTAGAATTATCAACCTCGAAAAGACTATATGCTTAATACAACCATGCACTTTACACAAATTAAAGTAAAGACACATTGTCCAATAAGAGATAAATACATCAAGTTATCGAGAGGTTGTGTAAGGAAGAAAAGAACAATTAACATTGTATGAAGTGCATTTAATACACCATTCATTATCAAGCTTGTCAGACGCAAGAACAACATTCAAGTGAGTTGAAGTTGCTCAATGACCAAAAGCGAAATTGCAACGACTATATTTTTCAGCGCCTATTTAAAGTCGTTCACAAAAAAGAAGAAGAGACAAACAATGCTACATGGTGCCAAAATTATCTCCAAATATTTTGTGTCCAAAAAACTTCAAAGATAACATTGTTCCTATTCATCTAGTAAACTAAAAGAGAGAACATAAATCTTGTATAAGTTGAAAGATGTTAGTCCTATTTAGTAAGCAATTTTTTAAAAAAATAAATAAAAAACAAATCAATGTTGCACAAATAAGATCACAAAATCAATCGACAAATAATATTAACCTCTCATCTCTTTATGTCAAACTAAATATTGATATAGTTTAACTAAATCACAATGCAATGAAATATATAAGATGTTATAAAAAATAACCAAAATAATTGGATGTTTGTTACTTTATAAATTTCATTAGCTTAAGAACATATTACTTAATCATGCTTTGTCTTGAAAGATTAATTGTTCTCAAAGTTATACCAATAATTTATAGATTTGAGATAATTTAGCTAAAAATATTAATATTAAAAGATATTTGATTATTCTTTAATTAAGTTTGAGATATTATTTTTTTAATTAATCATATTATTACTCTTATATATTTCTTTTTTTTAAAGTGGAGACAGTATTCATATCTCAATTTTTAAAAAAATCTAATATTTAAATTAAAAGAGTTTGTAGTTTTTTTTTATAGTAGAAGTGTATAGCTCTTAAACACTAAATTTAAGAGATAAATAATTATTTCAAAACCATTTTCGGTTTATATAAACAAATTTAACTAAAAAATATCATTTTTCTCAATTTTTTTTCTTAAAAATCTAGACATCAAAACGAGGTTTCTTCAATTTTCAGGGAATAAAAATAGATAATAATAAAAACTTTACCCTAAAAAATGCTTTAGAATTTTGCAGAAAAACCTAATCAGAAACGAAGGGCATAGAAAGCACCCACCATAATAATACAAGGCAGCAGAAGAAGAACAGATAACAGAAACACACTGCATTGTATCTTCTCTGCGTGTGTGTGTTCTTGCAAGTGATGGCTCGAGCAGCTTGCAACCATCTTCACTTGGTTCCAAGTTTAGTTCATCCATTGAAGTCAACCCTCTTCACAAATCACACTCTTTCCACCACCACACGTACTCGCTTCTATGACATTCAGCGAAGGTTCTCTTCTTCTTCATCCAAGATAAGCATGAGCCTCAAGGCTGGTATCGTTGGCCTCCCCAACGTTGGCAAATCCACTCTCTTCAATGCCGTTGTAAGCCACTCCCTCTATCTCTCTCTGGGTATTCCTTGAAATGAAAATTTACCCCCTCATGTATCCTGTGACCCTATTTGAGGCATTGTGGGACACTAAATGTGGAAGCTTTTTTAAGCTGGGATTTGAACCTTTGTGTTGCCACGTTGATTAGCCCCTTCTGCTTGATCAAGTTCTAGTCGGCAAAGGAAGGGTCTTTATGCTCTTTGTTTTTCATCCATGCAGTTTATGGGCATTTGGGGGGTTTACGTATTGGTCATAAACTCATTTGGGTGTAAATTTCTTTGATGGGTATTTATTTGAGATGCTTTTAACAAGTTGAGTTTATGGGGGTGTTCCTATGTAGTGCAGGACACATATCCTGGAAATTCAAACCTTTTTCACCACATTCTGAGGGACTAGTTCCTTCCACTAGACTCAATTCTAGTTGGCAACATATCTAAAATTGAATTCAATAAGTTTTCAATTGTGGGTTTTTGGTAGGGGGGGGGGGGGGGGGGAATGGGGACAAGGAGATTTTTTTTTTTTAGAATGAAAAAAAAACTATTGAAATTTCGTTTTTGGTT
>Ga0123342_1003723_pt1 | contig 24144 bp, 9 predicted proteins | sample Turbeawhitnodule_FD_89960 | JGI IMG/M metagenome (GOLD analysis project Ga0123342, IMG submission 89960) | Root nodule microbial communities of legume samples collected from Mexico - Turtle bean Mexico white nodule | ecosystem: Host-associated > Plants > Roots > Nodule | place: Mexico: Nepantla... | reverse complement strand
TAAATTGATAAAACAAAATATTAAGTAAGGATAAAATAGGAAAACAATTTAGAGCAGTTAAAGTGGAGAATCCAAAATGTCCAAATAACCAAAATAAATTGATAAAACAAAATATTAAGCAAGAATAAAGTAGGAAAACAATTTAGAGTGGGAAATCCCTTTATATAGGTATAGATATTACCTATTCGCCATATAATTTATTTATGAAATCATTAAAGTGACACTAGTAACGAGGTACGTCTAAAAGTCAAACATGATAAACACAAATATTGAAAAAAATACAATTAGTATAATTTAAGTTTAAAATATTAAAATCATAAATATATTTAATCAATTTATAATACAGTAAAATCATTAAATATAAATAATTTTAAAAACTAAAATTAATTAATATTAACTAAATTAAAAATATTTTAAAAATAAAAATAATTGTTAGTCTCATTTTTATTTAATAACTTTTTAATGCTAATTTAAGGATTTTTTTAAATCAATAAATAAAATACATTTTCTTTATTTTATAATAGAAATATTTATATGAATTTTTCTTGTAACAGTTTTTATATATCTTCCTTTCTTAAATTTTGGAAATAAGAAAAGTTTTAAAAATGTAACACTGTTAAACTGAACTAAAGGAGTGATAAATATATTTATGATAAACAATAAATAAAGAACAAACACAATAACTAAACCATTAAAACTTATTATGTTCCATACTATATGTCATCAATGAAAAATTAATGTTTTAAAGTATAAATTAAAGAAAATGTGTTTATCAAACACCCTAATAATGTAAGTAATTAACAAACCAGAAATAAAATTAAATAGTAATGAAATGTTTGAAGTGTAGAACTGTGCTTGTTAACTATTCAGCAATTTGCTTCTTATAAATAGAGGTTCCCTCTTGCATTCAACTTCAAAAGAAACCCTGCTTTGGCTCCCATTCAACCAAGGCACTTCCAATGTCTAACCATGCATGTTCCACTGCACTACTTATTTTCATTTCTGTCTTTGCAGAAATGCACTTGCAGGGTGCCACTGCTGCTGACAGTGATGGTTGGAATGGTGCCCACGCTACTTTCTACACTGGTTCTTCCCAAACCATGGGTACGTTACTTAGATTCTATCTTTGCTAACATTTGTTTTTTCTTGGTTTTTGTTTTTTTGTTTCATATTAGGTTTGTTGACATCATATGAATACATGCAGGAGGTGCATGTGGTTATGGGGATTTGACGAATGAGGGATATGGAACTGATACTACAGCTCTAAGCGCTGCTTTGTTCAACAATGGGTTGTCTTGTGGGGCTTGTTTTGCAATTAGGTGTGTTAATGATCCAAAATGGTGCAAGCCTGGGTCGGTTGTTGTTACTGCTACAAACTCCTGTCCTCCCAGCAGTAGTGGTCCTGGTTGGTGCAACCCTCCTGCACAACACTTCAACTTGGCAGAATCAGCCTTCCTCAAAATAGCTCAGTATAGTGCTGGAATTGTGCCCGTCTCATATACAAGGTAAATTTCATCGATCCATAAATTTTTCAGGTTGGAGATGTATCGACTAGATATTAGAACATTTCATTATATATAAGTAGATGCAAATTTCACTTCATAAATCGGTTTTATGAAGTTGAGTTAAGCTTAAAGTCCACTTCGTAATATTGTATCAGAGTTATTTCGAGTCTATCCTACCAAGTGTTTGTTGGCTTTATCCAACCATCCGTTATGAGACCGTTTCATTGTATATAAGTGAATACAAACCTCACTTCACGAACCTATTTTATAAGATTGACTCAGACTTAAAATCCACTTCGTAATACTTCTCTCGAAAAAGAAATATTTTTTTTGGTCAAATTTGTAACGATGCAAAACTGTTACACGCATTAATAATAACGTTTATAAATAACACTATAACCGTAACTAAATAGACTTATTTATAGTTTCTAACAACGGTTTTAAATTTTATTTTTTTTGTCTCTTATTTGATGATGACAGAGTGCCTTGTGTGAGAAAAGGGGGAATACGGTTCACAATTAAAGGACACTCTTACTTCAACTTGGTTTTGATCACCAACGTCGCGGGTGCAGGGGATGTCCATGCAGTCTCCATCAAAGGGTCCAAAACAGGCTGGCAATCTATGTCAAGGAACTGGGGGCAAAATTGGCAGAGCAACTCCTACCTCAATGGACAAAGCCTCTCTTTTCTAGTCACCACCAGTGACCGTAAAACTGTCACAAGCTACAACGTGGCACCATATAATTGGCAGTTTGGTCAGACCTTTGAGGGCCGTCAGATTTAGACTGTGCAATGTGGGGTAGGTTAATTGAATAGCTTGTAGGCGCTACTACCATTGATTCACAATTGTACCCTTCTAATAAATATTAAAATTAAGCTTTCAATTTTTCAATGTCTCATTCTTCATCTCTAAAGAATTTTTTTTTATCGTTTTAATTTAATATATACACAATAAAAAATATTTTACACAAAAATATTTAATAAAATTTCATTTATCTTAATATTTTGTTCATTATTGTGATACGATGGCAAATGAAATTGTTTTGGAATTTAAGGGAAAATATTTTACGTTCATATATGCCGTATATGAATTTTGTAAGGCTCCATTGATTTTATGATACAATAATTTTTAAGATTTATTTTGATATTGTCATTGTTTACTTTTTATTAATACCCAAATGTATACATAAAAACTCTGTTATGAGTTAATGTGATTTAAAACTTTGTCTATTATTTCAAAAAGAAAAGAATCTAAAATTCCTTTAAAAAAATCATTTAAAAGTGTTTTTTTAGTTAAAAACATATTTATCCTCCGAGTGTGTGTTAACTGCATACATTAAATACTGTGGTGTAATATTAATTATATAGCTTATATTTCATTAATATATATTTAATTTCAAAAAATCGTATTTTCAATAAGCATTTATTATATTTTCATATTGTATTTAATATTTAATGTTACATTATAAATATCATAAATATTATATTTAATGATATTATCAACTATGATGATATATACATATATAATACGTATGTTTTTAATACATAAATTATAAGTAAATCCATTACTTCATAAGAACTTAATATTGTTTTTATCTATATCAGTATAAAACTGGATTGTCTACATTTGTTTTATGCAAACCTGTTTTCCTTATTAATAATATTTTTATATTACAATACAAAATTTACCATAAAAAATTGAAACCAAAAGCTTTAAAAACTAATATTCAATGAAATAAAAGAAAGTAACATAAAAAAAAAAAACTAAAAACGTGTTTGATAAGACTAATAAATTAATTAGGAGTTATAAATTATTTTGAACATAATAAATGTATTTTTTAATCACATCAATTAACTTATTTATGACTTTTCACAAATGAGTTACAAACTATTTCATTTAAACCGATGATTTTAAACTCGTAACTTATTTAATTTTCTTATCATCATCTCTTATATTTTAATAATTTTTTTATTATATTTCTCTTTTATTAATTATTAACTATTTCAGTTTCATAAAAACAATTAATTATTATACTTTGTGAAGAAAAAACAAATATTCAAACAAAAGTTGTGCATCGAATAACAATTTTTTTTTGTCAAAATCGCCACCCTTCGACATTTAAATACCCAATTTGTATTACGTTTTTTTTATTTTGTATATATCATTAAAAAATACCACATCATATTGTCAATGACGACACCAAAACAAATTATTGTCAACTTATTTATTTGGTTTGCCATTATACTAGCTTTAATGGTCGTAAACAAAATTAACAAATTTTATTTTATAAAAATTTATTATGTCATCTTAACATTTAAACATATAATATAAAATCAAGTATATAATATCTTTACTATAAGTAATAAAAAATAAATCTAATAAGTTAAGATATTTTTTATTTTTAATCTGTTGTTGTAATTTTTTTATTGATTATGGTATAAGAATGAGATGTTGAATTCTGTGCATTTTTATCCGTATTTATATTTAATTCCATGTATTTGATATAAATCTTGAAAGGTTGGGGAGGATCATGATTAACTCAAGTTATGTTGGAGAAGAGAAATTCTATGGAAATACTATAACATTTGGTGCAAGCAAGAAGTATCATAGAGAAATCAATTTGTGTTGTATTAATAAAAAGTAAGAACAAAAACAAGGAAATAAGTGAAAACAGAAATGGATTGAGAGGAGGAAAGAAGTGACAACATGTCACCTTTAATTCAAGAATTAAATGATAAGTGCAAGGAGATTTACCACTTGAGAAATTTTATCAAGAATGAACCAAAACAAAAATAAAGAACTCTCAAACTCTCAAAATTCACAAAGAAAAATTTCAATTATGTTTACAAATGAAGGAGACTTCTATATATAGAGAGAGATTTTGTCCCAAGGAGTGAAAATGACAAGAAAAAGGAGTTAACTTGTTAATCAACAAGTTAACTCACTTAACTAAGTTTAGCACATGTTAACTCACTTAACTAAGTTTAGCACATGTTAATCCATTGAAATTGGGGAGTTCACATTTAAAATTATTTTTTTCAGACATCCCTCACAATAAAAAAAAGTTCGAGGTTATTTATAAATATAAAAGACGATTAATGTTAGCCCCCTCCCCTCTTTTTTTCGAGGAGTGAGGTTGTTGAACAAAGTTACATCAATAAGGATTTTTCGCCTTATGTTAATGTTGTGGAGGTATGGTCATGCCTTAGGTGCCTTTTACGAGTAATAGTCATTTGTGGATCCATAAATATCGTAACTTGATTGCTAAAAAAAGGCTTATTATTTTCTTGTCGATTTAAAAACCAGATTTGAGCATATGAAGGTAGATGACCTCATATTGAGTTTGACACATAGCTCGGTTAACACATTCAGGAGACTAGATGGTACATAACCCCCTCGATTCAAACCTTAAAGGTGAATAATATAAAACTGAAATCAACATCAACCTAAGTATATGAAGTTCCTTATGATAAAAGCTAATCGAGTACACGAGGTTAGACGATACACAAACCCCACATTTTGAGCCTTACAGGCGAAAAACTATCCAATGTACTTGAGTTTTAAACGAATAGTGGTTTCAAGCAAGTAAACTAAAATGGTGCCACTTATGAGAAAATTTGATGTTTCAAAATTATATTGAGGACAACCCCAAATGTCATTTCACTTGACACGTTACTTTTCGTCAGTCGTTATAGTTACTAATATTGTTTAATAACACGCACAAGTTTTATGTCACTTCTATTTCCCCTCTTGTAATAGTGTTGCCTATCACACTAACTTCTCATTTAAAGCTCTTTATAGCCATTTATTGCCATGCAAAATTAAGACACTAATTATGTGCTTGAATTTAATGAATGCACATTGGTTTATTTAAATGTCATGTATTTAGTTTTTTCTAGGTGAATTTACCTATTCATTAGGATTGTGTTGTTATTGGTTTCTTTATACCTCTAGACTCTCTTGTTTGAAGCTTCGAAGAGCTAATCTTATGAGTTATTTTCTATGTTTGTTTGTGCATCTCTTTTAAGATTTTGGTTTATTGTTGGGTTTCTAGGTTTTTATTTGAAATGTTTTAGGCTTTTGGTTGGGCTTTTATTTTAACTTTTTGAGAACTTTATTGTTATATTTGAATTTTATGACTCTTGGTTGAAATTTACAGGTTTTTGTTTGTGAAGTTTTTTATATATAAATTTTAGAGACAATGGATTGTGACACTTGGTATCATTGGGCAAATTCAATCTTATTTTTTAGACTACAAGTATACCTCCACCAAAATCCCAAAGAAAATTGTTTTAGATATTTGCAGTGGGAATGAACCCGTATGTGATCACCAACAAGCTGACCAAGTATACTTGAAATTTTACATACGTGAATATATTTAATTTTACATTCGTTGATTTGTGAAAAAGTGCACAACTTTCCTGAGGTTGATAGAAAATAATTAAGTAAATATATTGAAGTAGATCTTGATCACAATCTTTAAAACTACCTAAGCAAGTCTATTGCCTTGGCTTATATGTTGAAAATCCAAGCTCGTGAAACATAAGCAAACTACATAAAACATGTTCGTGTTAAGAAAGAAACTTAGGATAAGGTTGCTCACTTTAAGGGAGAGATAAAAAGTTAAAAAAATACATGAGAACCTTGAATATGAAATTGATAATGTTTGAGGTTGATGTGAAGGCTAAATGTAAGGTCCTAAGAGTCGTTCAAGATAAGCATGGAACAACCTTAAAGGCATGTCATAGTGAGAATAAGCAACTCCTAGATTCATAGCTTGTCTTAAAGATTAGAGTGGGAAAAACTCTCAACATTGAGTTTCGAGTGACTCTAGAACAAGCCGAAGTGACTACTATGATCCCAATAAGGTAACATATTAGATGGACGATTATTGATGAAGAATAAAAATGTTTGTATAGGTTGTTAGTTGCACTAAGTTGTTTTTAATATGTTTTTTTACTAAAAATGTTACAAATAACTTTTATCTTTCAGATAATATTCGATAAACTTTTCCAAATCATTGTTTATTATCATATGTTTTTAGGTGACTATTGTGTGTATATTTAAAACCTTCACTTCCCTTATTTATGCTAGGTCGAACCAAAGATTGTTAACATAAAGGATAATAAATCAACTCAATTGGAACTATAAGTCATTAGTATATAGGCTAATAAATCAATGCGATCGAAGTTATAACTCATTAACATAGATATATAAATATATACTAATAAATCAACTCATTTAGAGGTAAAACTTACTAAATGTGATAGAAGTTATAATTCATTATCATATATACTAAAAAATCAACCAGTTAGAGATAAAATTTACTAACATATATTCTAATAAATCAACTCTGCTATAGCTAAAACTCATTAACACATATGCTTATGAATCAACTCAATCAAAGTTAATACTCATTAGGACACAAACTAATAAATGAGCTCAATAAGAGCTAAAACTAACACATATGCTAATAACTCAACTTATTGGGAGTTAAAGTTTACTGACACATAGACTAATAACTCATCGTGGTGGACTAACATACATTAATCCATAAACTAATAAATCAATTAAATCGTATAATCTTAAAAGACAAACTTCATGGTAAAATTTTACAATTTAAGTATTTAATATTATTGTCTTTAATATAAGAAATTTATTTGTATTTTACAGAAAATAATTATAAATGAAGACATTTAAAGTTTTTAACCTAGTATTATTAGGAAATTTGTTTTTTTAATTAGTTTCAAAAGTAAAACACTAGTTAAAAAGTAATAACTAAAAAATAATTAATAAATAAGATTTCTAAACACTACCATACTAAGTTAAAATAAAAATTATTTAATTTAACCGGTAATATATGACTATTTTTCAATTAAGAAAACAGAACACATGGTGTACTAATGTAATATGTTGATTCACTAGTGGAATTGAATTTAATTCGGTTTATAATATGTATCTGAACGATTTAAGATTAATATTCGAAACAAGGACAGTGAAAATATAAACTAAATTTAAATTGATCATGCATTCTACAAACTACGTTTATGTATAATTTAATGCCATTTTAAGATTATGAAAAGAAAATTAGTGTCCTTATCATATTTATCAATCAAAACACTATAATATTTTTTGTAATATTCATAACTTATCAGTAGTTAGCAAGGGTTATAGAGGGTTTATAGATAGAAACTGAAGTTATAGGAAAAAAAGACAAGTTATAAGAAGATGTAGTTTGACATAATATAATAAAAAATAACATAAAATTTTCCATATAACTTGAAAGTAATTTAATTGATTATTGATATAATGGTGTATAAGTGTTTTTTCCATATGTTTATATAAAATCTTAAACTTTGTAATTTGTTCTATTTTACATTATCCTAAACAAGCCATATACATCCATGATAATGAATTTATGTTACTATTGAACTTTATTTTACGATGTATTTATGGAATAACGACGTGTTTTACATATACAAGTATAATAACTATTCTTTTAATGAATAAGTGGTTTTCTTACACGTTGAAATAGTTGTAATTAATATTGTATGTATAAATAATTGTTTGTTCATGTTCATGCAAAAATAATTTGTTAAATACTTTATTTGAAAAATGTATTTGTCTTGTTTTTACCAACTCATTTGTTCGATTTTTTTTTTTTGAGTTTGATATTATAGGATCAAAGACATTTATGTTGTAACTCAATTTTTTTATTTTATTTTGCATTTGAATCACTTTTCTTTGGAACTTGTGTATCCTATCTGTCAACTCACATTTCCATTTAACTCAATTTAAATTTTACTTGGAATGTATGTTGAAATTGCCCTATTACTTATTGGAACACTCACAACAACTTCAATTATTTAAATAATTATAACACACATTAATAACTTATAAACGTGAAAAAAACTCTAAATTGAATATTATATGACAACAATTAATAGTTTTGATCATTGATTATTTTTACATTTTTTTAAAAATGTCATTAGATGAAGAATTGAAGAAAATAAAGTGAAAACTCCATAAGATCTTCCTTTTCCCTCTCAACAAGACAAACAAACAAAGAAGTAAAAGGAAAGAAAGAAAAAAATCATGAAAAATCATCTTTATTTAACCTAATGCTTTATAAAAAGCATTACCATTAATAAATTAAAAACTATATTAAAAATTAATAATAAAATGACATACCATAAATTAATCTAAATATTATTAAAGAAAATAAACCATTAATCATAAAGTTTTTCTTTATCTATATGTGATTCTATATTAGTATTTCTATTTATAATTTCTTTCTTAATATCATTATTATTAACAAAACTTCCAGTTTCAATGTACTTCTAGAGTATTAAGAACTTATCTCTTATAATTTTCTTACTCTTAATTAACTTTTTTTTTTTAATTTTGTTTTCATCAATATCAACCAAAAATAACATTGGCATAATTGATGTTCATTTATAAATAATCTGAATATGAAGCTATCTTTATTTACACATAGATACTTTCTCTCTATTTTTATTAACTAAAATCACTTAACTTTGTAATAAGGTGAGAATTTTAAACTTCAATGCAATAACATCCAAATTACAAAATACACATATTATTTTATTATTTTACACAACACATTCATTTTACATAAAGTTATAGATTACTATTATCTTTGTTGACAACTCAACACCTATTCACCACAACACAACCAAGGTCCACGTTACATTGGGTGCAAGTTAATTACAAACCCTAAAAACAGAATGAAGAAGAAAAGTAGAAACCTATGCCTATCATAATAAATCCATAATTGTTTTTATGACTTCAGGAAGTTGACTAATGAAAAACCATTTTCTTGATTCATGATATGCACCAAATGATTTTTTTCCAAGGCCCAAATATTGGTCCATTTATTATTTCATAAAAATCAGAAATAGGAGCCTAGTAGGAGACAAGACGAGCCCTTTGTTTCCCTCTTCTCTCTGTCTTCATTTTTTTTTTGTTTTATTGGGTTTTCGCTCCCTTGGCAGAAAGATATCCATTTTTTTTATTCCCTTTTCTTTCTTCGTTTCGCTTTTCGTTTTCCCGTCTTCAAAAACCATACACGCGCCACTGTTGCTAGATTCACACCACCGCTCTCTTTTTTTCGTTTTATTTTCTTTCTCCTCTGCCCCGGACTCCGATTCCGGGTCGGGTTGTGACCGTTTTAACGACAGTCATGGGCGATCTTCATGCAAACGGCATCGTTTTCGGGGAGGATCGCCCGTGCGGGTCCTCGCCGCCGTCTCCGCCGCTTCCGATTTCAAATCCCGATCCGTCCTCCGTAGTGGCGGATGCCTGGGCAGCGGCTGAGCAAACTACCGGCGAGATTCTCCGCAGCATACAGCCCACGCTTGCCGCCGACCGGAGGCGGAGGGAGGTTGTCGATTACGTCCAGAGGCTCATTCGGTACGGCGCGCGCTGTGAGGTGATGCTGCTCGCTCTCTTCGATTCTCATGAATATTCAATTGTGGTCGTCGTTATCGACGTCGTTTTGGTTGCGTGGATGTTTGCTTTTCTTTTTTGTATTGGATTCTGTTTAACGATCTTGGCGTGCTTGTTCGCTGGTTAGGTTTTGTTTATATGGTTTTGATGATTGTGAAGGTGTTGGCCACGAGTTTGGAGTTGTTTGTGTTGTTTTGATGGCGTTGCTTTTGAAATTAGGGCGACATTGATGAGAAATGACAACTTCTTTATTAGGAATTGTGGTAGTTGCAATGCTGAATTGATGATGGTAAAGAAGTTGCTGCATTAGCCAAGTTCACTTTTGGTACTGGTGATTAGGGCAGCTAAATGGAAAAGAAAAGGCAGTGTAGTTGTTTATGTCTTGAATTCTTTTGCTGTGGGTTGGAACCATGGGACAGAGTAAGCATGAACACTTCGAAATAGTTGTTATGTTCGTTTTGTTATGTTATTTCTGTTACTTACCGACGGTGGACTCGTATTAATGTCAGTTATTGGACACTTCAGAGGCATTTTGAATATTTTTAGCTGCATTTTACAACTTGTTTGCTATGTATTTATTATCCGTTATATGAATGTGTTTGTCACCATGATTAGGTGAATTGAAGTGCTTTATTATGTCTTTAATGACTTATGTCCACTTTTTTGACATATCCATTCTGTCTCTGATTTAAGAATGTGTCTTATGGTAATGTTATACTGATTAAGTGTTGTTTGATGGCAGTGTTGTGTCTTTTAACTTTTAAAAATTGCTGAATTCAAGTGCCTGTTGTATTGTTTCCACTTCTATCATGCTTTTGAGTATGAGAAATGCGGTGAAAATGAGCAAATCAGTTATTTGATGAGGGAGTCGGTTGTTGAAGGGCATTAATTTTGTACTCATTTTTTCAGGTTTGGTATCAAAGTGAGTTGTCAAGCATTGTATAAATTATTAATTATATTTTTAGATTTAAGACATTCCTAAATTTTTACTTGGATATGAATAATCAGCAAGTTCTTGACAACTAAGCTCGGTTACCATAGCAACTCTGGTTGTTTATATTAACATGCAATCATTTGACATTACATGTGTTTTTCTACCTCTTTCAAAATATCTGTTGTTTTAGGATTTTGCACAAGGATTAAGAAAGGCATTCAATAGGCCTCTTACTAGAAAAAATAACTACATTTCCCTGATTGTACTTTGCTATTATGCATGAAATATTATCTGTTACTAACCAAATATTCCAAAAGCTTAAGTGCACGTCTGGATTAAAGTTTAAAACAATGTTGTGAAAATTGCTAGAGTTAACTTGCTAACTCGAATAATCCTATGAGTTTTGGGTGGGTCCCATGGTAATTTGCTCAGGGAACCACTAATTATGCAATTCATGGCTTCAGCAGAAAAGTGCTGGATCGTTGATCCCCTCTGATACGCTTCTTTGAGACAAATGAAGATGATCCTGTATCTCCTATTGATGTTGTTGTTGAACATCGCCATTGCTATCACTGAATGTTGCGAACATTGTTGTCGGATGTTGCTGTCACCTTTGTAGGTTTCAATGAAAGTGCTATGTGACGGTGTTGCATTGAGAAGATCATGAAAAATGTCATTAAGAATTTGTGGTCACCTTCTTGCACCTTCCATGCTTGTTATGAGTCTTGCATCAAGTGTGGCAGAGGTGATGAGGTTTTAGTTTGTTATAGAGGTGGCAGAGTCTAGTCACATGGTTAGGTGAGTGATTAGGGTTCACATTTAAAGAAACAAAATGATAGGAAGGTGGGGTTTGGGCTTGCGGGTCAACTTGAAATGGGCCTTACGTTTGGGCCATTATCATAACCTGTTTTTAGTGTGTTTGGGCATATTATTTTATGTTGGTTATGAATTATTGTTATTTTACTATAAGCTATTTTTATGTATATGGGATGTATATAAATATAATTATTATGCATTGTTGGAAGGATTTTGTGATTTGTGTTGATCTTTTTATGATCATTGAGTTACAATGTTTATCCACCCTTCCGATCTTCGAGTTTGATAACATTGGTTGACCAGCTTGGAAGTACTTTTTTCCCGGAAGCAACAAGTCTCTCCTTTCCAATTCATGCATTGGAATGCACAATTTTGTGTTGGAATTCGCAAAACTGCTTCCATAAATTTAAAGTAGAATCTAGAGACTTGCTCATATAGGCTTTGGTGCCATATCCTATCATCGAGAATTTTAAGCTTTTAGGTAAAGACCCAAGAGTGATATTGATGCATCTCTAACGCCACCTTCTCCCCCACACCAACCGTGGATAGGGTGTAGGTCCATTTATATTGTGGTATACTTTAAGTTTCTATTAGAAAAATGGAGGTGGGAAGAATTGAAATCTAGGCCACTAGGTACTAAAAGCTTCGATTCCATGTCATGAACTAACTATCCCATGTGGATGGTTTTATATTACACCTCTTACTATATCATTCCATTAATGCTCTCTCATTTCGCTTATTATTGATTTCAAGAGACAATTATAGGAAGAAATAATTAATGTCTTGTTGGTGTTAAAAAACTGGAGATAAAATAAAGCAAATATATATTTTAAAACAATAAATGTTTGATATGAATATAATTCTTTTTGGCATATATTAGTTTGATGCTTTTGTATCTATGACAAAAATGCACTTTCCTAACATTCCCTGTTATGCATTATTGTTTGCAACATGTAAACTTATAACTGATTTGAGGCGATAGGTAAAAAGCACACGCTTTAAGAAAGGTGTCAACATTAGTAAAAATCGCAAACGGTCTAATATCTAACTATTTTGCATTAATTTTCCATTTAAATAAGGGAAATCACATTGATCTCCTTTGAGGTGACTCTCATTACATTAACACATTCCTTGTTTGCAAAATAGCACTAATATCCTTTTTTTATTTAATGTGTTGTCTTTATGCCCCTGTACCCTTGTTTGTTTATGTTAGAGATCTCGTATCAACTAGAGATATGCTCAATTTTAAATATATAGGTAGATGTAAAACTTACCTTATAAGTTGGTTTTGTGAGGTTAAGTGGCTTAAAATCTATTTTCTAAGAGTGTAAGAAATTATAGCTCTTACTTTATATTAAGAAGTAGACTTTAAGCGTCTAACTCAACCTCATAAAATCGGCTTATAAGGTAAGGTTTGCATCCACTTATAAACTATGAAATGTCCCAATCTCTAGTCAATGCGGGATTTCCAACACACTCGTTCTCGCCGAGGTTACCAACTCGTGCGTGAGACTATATATTATGGGTGGTCCGATAAGCTCAACAAACACATGATAGGATAGGCTCGAAATGACTTTGATACCATATTAATTAAGAAGTGGACTTTAAGCTTAACTCAACCTCATAAAAAGTGAGATTTGCACCCACTTATATATTATAAAATGTCATAATCTCTAGTCAATGTGGGATCTCCAACAACCCTCTCACGCTGAGGCTATCAACTCGTACATGAGACTCTATATTATGGGTGGTCTGATAATGACTCGATAGCGGGTAACCTGATAAGCCAAACAAACAATCGTTAGGATAGACTTGAAATGACTTTGATACCTTATTAAGAAGTGAACTTTAAGTCTAACTCAACCTTATAAAATTGTCTTATAAGGTGAGGTTTGCATCCCTTTAGAAACTATGAAATGTCCTAATCTCTAATCAATGTGAGGTCTCTTAACACTTTATGTATAGTAAGTGCTAATCAAAGAGGTCAATGCAATATATTCTATAAAAATATTGTCGGTTGACAGGCACAAATTAGTTTATGTATCAGAAACAGCATTGCACCCAAAAAAAAATTATGTTCTTGTCTGTAGCTTTCTTTATCTACATCAATTATTGTTTATTAGCCATCATTTGGCTTGTGTTTGTAATAACTATTTTTAGAGTATATTTGGAATCAAATATTTAAAAGAATCAAGAGTTGATTTGATCTATGAAAATAATTTATTTAGGATAAAATTTGTTATGAAGTTATACCATAGAAATTGACTTTGATTTGGAAAAGCAGATCCATTTTTTGTAGTGTACTAATTGAAATATTTTAAATTGAATGGATTTGGGTAGATTTGAGTTTAATTATTTTAATTGCCATTTGATTTAAGTTAATTATTTAAAGTTAATTAATCTAATCTTTAATGTGATTTAAAATCAATTTATCTAAGCAAACATGGAATTTGATTTCTAAATCAGTTCAAGTCTTTTTTTTATGCTGATATCTAAACATAATATTGTTTTTTTTCAAAATCGAGTAAGATTGCTCGTTTTTAGTGATTCCAAGCACAACATTATTCATATTTTTTGTTTATACTTCCATGCTCTTAAATTTAGTTAAATTTTGATTGGTTTTTTCTCCGAATTCCTATAGTTCCCTTGATATTTTCTTCTAATACCTCTGTATTTTCTTTGGGATGACAACTATTTGCCAATTACTCAAGCATAACATTATAGTAATAAATGGAGTGGAGAAAGTCCAATTAACAAAGGGTGTTTTGCTACCCTCATCCATTGACACATGGTTATGTACTCAAATGACTTTGTCAATAAGGAGCTGATCCTATATAATCCAGAATATCTAGATTTTATATGTATTAATAAGAATGTTTTTATTTATTCTCATATATCTTTGTTAACAGTGAATATCAAATCTCTTCTATTTATTGTATTGATTCATTTTTCTCAATATAAATAAATCATCCGTATTGTCTCAGAAACACACGGTTTCAGCTCAAGGTTTCTCTCTTCTGTAGAGTTTAACAAACTTGGAGTGTTTCAGTTATTTTATAATCAGTAAGGTTCTAAAGGCATGACTTACTTGAACAAGAACACTGCCTAAGGTACTACTCTGTTGTCTGACATTGAAGGTCCTGAATTGATAAACCTATTACCCAGTGATACCTTCCAGTGAAATGGTTGTATTGGGTGTATGTGATAGGGACTAAAATATTATGGTTGTCTAAGTCCCACTTCAGGTATTATGGGATGCTTGGTATAGTATGTAAGTGCCTAGTTCTCCCCCTTTAACTGGATTTTAATGTTCAATTAAGTATTTGAGTGTGTAGCTTCCTCCTCTTAACAACTAGATTTTAAGAGTGAGTTCCCCAAGTGCTTGAGTTTTTATCAGCGTGCAATGATCTCTTGTTTTTATTTTATTTCCTTTTGAATTAAAAGAAGATATTACTGCCATATAGACCAAGGCTGGTGGTTTGTGCCTTTTTTCTTTTAAAGGGCTTATTCAATTTAGTGCAGCTGATTGTTGTGCAGATTTTGACGAATAAAATTTCTTGATTTCAGGCAGTGATTGACAGGATTCTTTCTAATGTGGTATATATACATATTGATGTTATACATTATTCATTACAGGTTTTTCCATATGGATCAGTTCCATTAAAAACATACCTTCCAGATGGAGATATTGATTTAACTGCACTCAGTTGTCAAAACATTGAGGATGGTTTGGTATCTGATGTTCGTGCTGTTCTTCATGGAGAGGAAAATAATGAAGCTGCTGAATATGAAGTAAAGGATGTTCGTTTCATTGATGCAGAGGTTATTTCCGCTTTCTTAATTGATGCCTTATCAGAAATTGAATGCATTTTAGTTTAAATTTATTTTATGCCAACTGCCTTAGTAAATTAGAAATAAAGAGTTGTCAACTTGTTATGACTCATGAACTTGGAAAAAGTTGGATCTGTATTTATTTTTACATTTTTTTGGAGGAGAATAGATTTCACTCTCAAGTATGGCCCAATCATTTTTCCCCTGTATTGAAACTTTGAGTCGTTTAGAAGCATCCAAATAATTGCTTCTTCCTTTACCCCCTATTCTCTTTTCCAAAGCTGTCAGTTTTAAGTATGTTCTGTTTGTGCTATTTGCTCAGTATGTTATGAAAATGTCTTTCTACTTCTCAACTTATTTCTTCAATCTATGTGAAGGTAGTTTACTGTATTTTGGCAGCTTTGACTAGATCTAGAGCAGCACCTGCCAGTTCTTGTTGGTTTTTGAAATTTATTTATGTTTTCTCATCATACAAGGACAGCAAAAAGTGTATCTGTGTAACTTTGCTCAGTTGATGTGCTAGGCTGATTTTGCTAGCCAGCTTATTGTGGACATAGCTTTTATATTTCAGTATTCCTTATACCTATTGAAATCTTTTATTTATCAATGATGCCTAATGGCGTCTTTGGTGCAGTATTTTTGAATTGATTTTTCTTTCTTTTTTATTTAATAATGTGTTTATATTTTTATAGTTCATATGTTTTTTCTGCAGGTTAAGCTTGTTAAATGCATAGTACAGGATATTGTTGTAGACATCTCTTTCAATCAGTTAGGAGGACTCAGTACATTATGTTTTCTTGAGAAGGTATTACAATTCGTCCTGGCTTTATATTTCAGATAGCTTAATTATTTTTTATTCCATTTGCTTTATTTTATTTGAGTCTCTAGACTTTAGAAACAAATATTATTTGTTGCAATCTATATGCATCCACATGTCGTGGAGTGCTGTTAATACAGCTTGAGTCTACCTTTTGTTTTATATTGTAAATTATAATATTATATAGCATGTGTTCCTGGTGTATGGTATTAAGTAAACTCTGTTCTTTTAATCTATAGGTTGATCGACTTGTTGCCAAGGATCATCTTTTCAAACGTAGTATTATCCTGATTAAAGCTTGGTGCTATTATGAGAGCCGTGTACTGGGTGCTCATCATGGTCTGATTTCAACATATGCTTTGGAAACATTGGTTCTGTATATTTTCCATCAGTTTCATGTATCCTTAGATGGTCCTCTAGCAGTAAGTTCTCCATCAAGTATGCCTGGATCGTACTTTTGCTTAGGGAAAAGAAAATCTGCATCATATGATGATGGTGATGCATCCTTTCAGTAAGAATTTTGTGATCTGCCCTTTTCCAGGTTCTCTACAGATTTTTGGACTACTTCAGCAAATTTGATTGGGACAATTATTGTGTTAGTTTGAAGGGACCAGTTAGCAAATCTTCTCTGCCTAATATAGTAGGTAGGCATATTTTTCTTTTCTTTTTTCTTTTTGGTTTTGTCCTGCATCTTTATGTTTTTTATTGGTTTCTTGCTGTGTGAAGCCGAGGGCCCTGAAAATGGAGGAAATACCCTACTGACTGAAGAATTCATTAGAAGCTGTGTGGAATCATTCTCAGTACCATCAAGGGGGCCCGATTTAAATTTGCGTGTATTTCCCCAGAAACATCTTAACATCATTGATCCATTGAAGGAAAACAACAATCTTGGCCGGAGTGTCAATAAAGGCATGTAATGTTTAACTTTTAGTCTTGATGACTACTGAATTGTGTTTAATGATATTCTTTACCTAGATTTATCATGTTGTCTTGATTTTTAAAGGTTGTTTTGTTTTAATTTTTTTTAAGGGGATAATATTTACCATTGAACTTATTAGGGATAACTTATTTCTCTTTTGAGGATGTTGGAGATCCCATATCGATTAGAGATATAACCAAATTAAGTTTATAAGAATTTGTGTGTGTAGTTTAATTTTTATTTATACACTTCAGAATGGAGATCGGCAGTTTTGGGTTTGGTCACTTGGCTGTGCTATTGATTTTAATGATTTATCAAAACCCCAAATGCTCATTTTCTCCAGAAGCATTTCATGAATTGTGGCAGTTGAGTTGTCAAACTCTAATTGAATAAGCACTTAGTTAGGATTCAATTGCAAGGTATGAGACATGAGTCCTTCATTGGAAGTATGGGATTCTGTGGGGGTTTGTAAGACATTGGGCGCTCCAACTACAATAGCTAGCTTTTGTGTTGTGACTTTCTTTGGGTTCTTATCCATTGTTACCTTGGTCTTCTACCATGTTTCTCTGCTGCTAATTGGTGATGCCAGCATTACAGTGTTTCCTGGTCCTAGTCAAAGGACTAGTGCTCAGCCAGTCAGTGTGAGTGACGTGGCTGCAGAGTGTGGTGGATGAGACTTAAGCCTCACATCGAAAGAACGAGACTCTAATGTGGGGTTTATTTATACCTCTTTGGGTTCTCAAATATAATAGCTAGCTTTTGTGTTGTGGTTATCCCATGGTTCTTATTACACTTTGTCTGTCCAAAATTCCACACAGGGCCTTGTAAAAATTCTACTTGAATAATCTGACTCTTGATTCTTTTGAAATTTGTCTCTGATCTAATTTGATATCTTTAGGTGGTATATTTTAATGCTTTGCTTTTAAAACCTAATCTTAATTCCCTTGGTGATGGAGTCATCCTTCATTGAATCTGACATGGTATCCATATCTCCCATCATTTTTGGTAAGAAATGCTATCTGAAAGCACCATTAAATCAGTATTCATATCTCCCACCTTATGTTGAGATCTCTCGCCTTCCCTGGAATGGCTTTTTGGAAGGTATCCTTTTCCTTGTAGACACCCTTCAGAGTGAAAATTTAGTGTAGACAATTCTCTCAAGTCACACTAGTATAATTCTTATGGAGGTACTTGTTAGAAGAAATGATAATTGGTAAAAGTTTAGTCAATCAAAGATTTGTGATGTCAAATTAGCATCTACTAGAAAGTTGATAAAAGCAAAGAAGCTTAAAACCATGTTGTATGGTCTTTGATGCATCTACATCATACTTTTTGTGTATGCTATTTTGACGCACTTATGTTTTTCTTTCATTTAGATTTTGTTTTTTCAATTGCAAGTAAGAACAGTTATGTATGGATAAACCAATGTTATTATATTTTAAGTTGAAATACATTTTTGTCCCCTAGATTTTACCTTGATTATTTCCTTATACTTTATAATTTTTGGTTTTGCCCCCTATAGTTTCGTTTTCTTTAGGTTTTTTCCCTTGCCACCGCAATATGGCACTAGATGTACAAGAGGACTATGAACATAAATGTTTTGTTAACTATAAGAACAAAAATTTAAATGTTACAAAACTATGAGAATCAAAAGGTGAACAGAATGAAACTAAAGAAAGCTATACTTTTAAGGTATAGAAACCAAAATCAAAGTCAAGGTAAATTATAAGAATAAAAAATGTAATTAAACCTATTTTAAACTTATAATTTGGTAACATAATTGCTAAGGCACTCTTACATCAAGAGCGTTGTACCCAAAGTATGATGTAATGCTATAGGGCTGGCAGTAAATCGGTGAACTTCACTAATGTGTTGTTTGCTTCCACTGTACTACAAATCAGTAATAGTATTGTATTACCTTTACAAATATTGTCACTGCAACAGTACTGAGGCTATATATGCTTTGTTTTATATAGTGTCCATGGACACACGAAGCATAAAAAAAATAGTTATAGAGGCCTTGCTTTTGTTCAATGTCTCTTCCTGATGGTTGCATTATTCTTTTTTCTTTCAGGTAATTTTTTCCGAATACGCAGTGCTTTTAAGTATGGTGCCCGTAAACTTGGCTGGATTCTTATGTTACCAGACGATAGAATAGCAGATGAGCTTATTAGGTTCTTTGCAAACACGCTGGAAAGGCATGGAAGCACTCAGTTGAATGTAGACAAGTCAGTTTTGAGCTTATCTACAGCATCTAAAAAGGATGACAAACCTGGAAATCAACATAATTATGAAAGCAGAGAGGAAATACAAGATGCCTCCTCTTTGGCAGGGGAGTTCTTTGATTGCTCCGGGGATGGAAATGCAGTTGCAAGTTTTAAGCTTAGTGAAGATTCTAGGGATTTTGCAACATCTGGGGTATTGGATATAGCAAGTGCTAATGATTTGTCATATTGTTCGAATGGGCAAATTGAAAATAATATTTCAAACAGTGAACCTGCTCTAAATACTGTTATTGATGAAGGTATGGTGAGCAATTCTCCCAGATCACATACTGATGAAAAGAATATGGCATCTTATGGTTCAGCTGTTGCAACATATGCTAATATCCTTGAAAATAATTTCTTTCATAGTGATAGATACACTACCAATGTTTCTGGGGGTACTGAAGCTTCAATGTCGTTGTTGGACCTTACTGGGGATTATCACAGTCACATTGGAAACTTACAATATGGTCAGATGTGTAATGGTTATACTGTCTCTCCTGTTGTGCCTAGCCCTCCTAGATCTCCGAAGTTCCCAAATAGGAATCCATGGGAAACTGTTCGTCAATGTGTACAAATTAATCACAGTATTCGTTCTCAGGCAAACTCAAATTGTGTAATTGGGCAACAAGTTTACGTCATCAATCATCCTACTCTTCCAATGACGGCTTTTGCTTCAGAAGAAAAAAGGAAAATTCGAGGAACAGGCGCATACTTTCCCAACATGGTAATTAAAATTGGACGGACACTTCTAATCTATTCATACACATACTTTCTAGTGATTGAGTCATCATCTAATAATTGTTAAGCTTTTAATTTTGCAGAGTTCCCGTCCATTCAGGGATAACAGACCAATTCCAGGAAGGGGAAGGGGGCAAGCACCAGGTTCTCATGGGCATCTGCAGAGACATACCCGTAACAATGGCTTGGCCCTAGCTCCACAAGAAACGAATTTGTCTGCGGAAGGAACCTTTGAATATTCTCTAGAAGGATACTCTACTATTGGTAGCACCAAAACAAGATCATCTGAAACCTATTTCCCTCAACCTTCAACATGGGGGTCACATTATGCTAACGGTTTCCTTCACTCATCTGAGAAACAAGAATCTGGATCTGTAATCCCTCAGCCTCGTGTAGCCCCAAGAGCTGATATGGGCAATTACCCAGACTCTGGGATTTCTACATCTAGGGGCACTGTGCCTAACACGGGGGTGGTGACAGAGGAGAAGTCTAATTCATTGTCTGCAGTTGATTCCAAAAGGTAATGTAATTCTTCCAGTGTTGATTATTTTGTTGCTATTGAGATTATTTATGATGTTAAATGGTAGCAACTTTCATTAGAGCTTAAAGCACTAAAATTATAGTTTGTACTCCTAGTTTTCCTCTCCTTTAAAGGGGGTGTTGGTTTGAGATTCAGGATTGACGTGCAAGCTTATCGTTTGAAGAATGAAGATGACTTTCCTCCACTTTCCCACTGAGTGCCAGTGAAGGATGGTGAATATGTAATAGCATTAGCAGTAATGGTCAATACATGGAAACTATTATGACTTCCCTACCTTTCAGCAGGTGCTACCAAGGATGGCGATTTTGTAAGAAGTAAGAAGTAAGAACAATGTGCATTCGTCTCAAAAATGAAGATAGCTTCCCTCAACACTGGGTCTCTTCTAGATTTGGTGAACAGATAGAAATGAGAGTACCAAATAAGTAGAAAACTGCTGGGAGTAGCCTTAGAAACTAACTAAATAGACTAAACTAGATCGAGTGTTATGTTTTCCGTGTTCTCTCTTTGCTTCATTTGGTCCTTTGTACAAAAGGTGCATGTATATTCTGGTTTCTTTTTTTTGCCTCTTGCATCCGTTTTTATTTTTCATTTTTTAGGGATGTATATATCAGGTGATTTCCTGAGGTTGAGTTTATAGTTCTGTTCTGTTGTTTGTAGCTTTGAAGTGTACAACAGAAAGTTTAGATATCTTACTGAAATGGATACCCAAAATTTTCAGTCAGTTGCCGTTAGTATATTTTAGTATTTTCCTTGGCTTTTGGGTGTTCGCCCGATTTTATTCTTGACCTTGCTTGATGATCTCAAAATTGAAGAAAGGTCTGAATGGCTGAAATGCTGTCAGTGAGGAGAGGCGACTGGAGAAATATCAGTGATTCACCTAAATCTTTACTGGTCGTTTTTGTTTGCTTCCTGTTGAACATGGTGGATGCAATGTGATAGATTGGGTGTTGAATTGTGTTTTATTATCTAGCAGGGATATATGAAATCTGAAGTAGTGTACTGAGGAAAAGATGACGGAGTCTCTCTTAAGATTGTTTAGTCTTTTACGTGAAAAGAAAACAGTTAGAGTTTATTGAAAGAAAATTACTCTGGAAAGAGTTGGAAGAGGATTGAAGAAAACTTCAATAGAAGCGTTACACAAGACCTTCAAGTGTTTTTTTGTCTTTCGTGAATGTAGTTTTTTTAGTAAAGTACAATGACTTATTGGATTCATTTTGTGATTTCACTTGGTGAGATTAGCCCAGCCCCAGATGTTACTTTATCTGAATATAGATGATTGATGCGTGGCTGATGTTTTTCCTAGCAACATGTTGTCTTTAATTTTATATAAATTGAGACGAAGTATTGTTCAATTAATGTGATATTTTATACTTATTTTTGTTCATGACAGCAGTGTCTTTGGTGGAGTTCTTGGCCATTCGAATTGCCTTGATGATGCCTCCCAGAAAAATGCGCGGTAGTAGTAATCATGATGTTGTGTAGCTCATAATGATAAGATTTTGTTAATAGACGTAGGCTTGATTGAATCTAATCCAGCCAAAAGCAGGATACAAATAGAAGAATTAGCATATTTTTTGTTTGGATGTAAGTTGTATTTTTAACAATAGTCAAGATTCTATCGTTGTACATAAAATATAGTCTTATCATGGTAGGATGTTTTATCAGCCTATTTGGTGTAGCTCTTTTCTTTTTTAGTACAACTCAAATGTGTCATTTTCCAATATTTTTAAAAATAAATATAAAAAATTTATTGACTTTTTTAGTTCTTGTATACAATTTTTACATTTAGATCTAAAATATTTTTCTATTTTGTATCACTGACTTAATTAGGTAAATGGAAAATATTAAGAGCAATTATAATAAATTAGGAAAATTATATCAGTATGAAGTACATAATTCTATCAAATGATTTATTAATTTAATAAATAAGGAAATCACACAATTTACTTTCATTTAAAAATACATGATAAATAGTTTTTTTCCCTTGATTTTAATATTGTATTTTTAAAAAGATGCAATATACTTAAACATGTAAAATTTATTTTTAATATATTGTTTTTATTTTCATTTCATATTGTTTTTACTTTTAATATATGAAGTAAATATTTTTACAAAATATTATAAATATTATTCTTTTTAAATAATAATAAAACAACATTAAAAAATTATTAAGTTAATTATGTATTTACTTTTTATATATTAATGGTTTTTATTTAATTGATTTACTGATAAGTATAATGTGGCATAATTTTTTTATTTATTTTGAAAAGTAGTTAATAATTTTTATATCAGCCTATATTATTTAACATATTTATCGAATTTTAATTCCTTCTAAATAAGGGGCGCCATTATTTTTTGGTATTTTTATTAAAAGATATTGGCTGGAGAAAAATATTTCAGCCTAAGTGCAAGTTTTTTTGGTACTTACTCTTTGTCGTGAATAATGTTTTGATTTTTATTCTTATATTATTAATATTTATATACGATTTCGTAGAAACAAACGATTACATTAAATGTTTGAATGTAGGTTTTTCTGTAACTTATTCCGTGAAAATTTCAAGTTCAAGAAAAGCTAAAACTAGAAAGTAATTTTCAACTTTCAGGAACTAAATTATAGAAAAACGTATATTGAAGATAAAAAACTGCTATTTTCAGAGAATAAATGATTAGTTACAAATTAATTTTTTTACGGGAAATTGTAATTCTGATTTTTAAATCTTTCTGCAACTAAAGTTAATTGTTTAGTTTCTTTTGCTTGAAAATTTATTTCTATTTAAACCAATTTGAATAGTCTATTTACCGTATTCAATTATGATAGGTCAAAGATTATTTCTCCCTGCACCTCCATATCTTCTTCTGCCACCTCTATACATTATTTGAAAATACATTTTTATTTTTCTTTGTCACCTCCATAGATTAGTTTCCGAATTATGTAATCTAAAAAGTAATCATGCATATGAAAAAAGACTCCGGATTATATAATCTGAAAGTTAATTACAAATTTAAAAAATAACTTTCGGATTACCTAATTTGAAATATTATAGAGAGACATTTTTGAAAATCTGAAAATTTATGAAGGTGAAAGAAGAAGGTACGGAGGTACAGGAAGAAACAGTCTAAATCAAAGATAAAAGAGTCAAGAGTAAAATTGAAAGGAAAAAATAAATAAATCGAATCTCATTCATCGGTGATGAGAACATCATCACCTAATATAGCATACCTGTCGAACAGGATCCCAGGTCTAACCTGTTCCGCAGCCCACCACACCAAAACATGATGGGTGAACGCGAACAAAGGCCAATAACC
>Ga0123342_1003722_pt1 | contig 24148 bp, 8 predicted proteins | sample Turbeawhitnodule_FD_89960 | JGI IMG/M metagenome (GOLD analysis project Ga0123342, IMG submission 89960) | Root nodule microbial communities of legume samples collected from Mexico - Turtle bean Mexico white nodule | ecosystem: Host-associated > Plants > Roots > Nodule | place: Mexico: Nepantla... | reverse complement strand
GAGCGGAGAAGACGAAAGTGAAAGTGAAAACTAGTGGCGCGCTTCAATTTTTAGGGTAAAATTGATTTACAAATGCGGTCTTACCCTAGAACCGCATTTGTAAATCAATTTAATTACAAAAATACCACCGCATTTTTTACAAATGCGTTTAAGCGCAAAGCCGCACTAAATAAAGGGTCGTTGTTTTCATATTTTGTACTAGTGTGGTTCTGTTGTTTTAAGTAACATGATATTTAGATTATGTAGAAGGGTGAAGATATTTTTAAAGTATACTTTTTTTATTAATTTATGCTCATAAAAAAATATAATAATAATTAATAAATATTTTTAAATTAATATTTAATTAGTTATAACATTTTAATTATTAGTTATTTAAATTCTAAAACTTATAACTAAAATATTAATAACTAATTAAATATCAATTTATAAATAATTTATTAATAATAAAAAACTAATTTAAATATTTATAATTTTTTTAATTTTTAAAATAATATTTAATTTAGTATATATAATTAATTATTTTTTATTTATAAAATCAATTTTTATTTATAATTTTTTTTATGACAGTTGAGTTAATACAGAACTTGTCATCTATTTTACTTAATTTTAGTTTATTGCATTTATTATTGATGTTAGGTTTGGTTGATAGTAATGAATGCCAATTATTTCTTTTTCCTTATTGAAGTAACAAAAAACAACATCATTGATGAATAATCAACACAACCTTAGGTGAAGAACCCAAACGAGAAACACGAGTTTTCATATAACCATTAAAATATTAATGGCGTGCTCGTGAGGTACACAAATATCTATTTTTCACAACTCTTCCCATAAGGGTTAAAAGAATATAAATTTCAGTATTTTTTTATATTTCTCGATTTATTAAAAATTCGTAATTATTACTCTAATATATTATATTATTCCAACAATCATGCGAAGCAACTAGAACTAAAATAACATCGAGTTTTAATATTATATTTAGAATTGTGTAAACATTCATAATGAACATACTTGACCCGAATAATTTTTAAAAAAATGTGCATGTGAAATATAGCAAAGAATATGTAGAAGAATATCTCGTAAGAATGAAAATGAGTTAGATTATTCCACAAAAATATACTTTATAGCCTACATTGAGCTTAAATCGAACTAAACCTTTTTTTTAGAAATTAGGCAAGTTAAACTTCATAAAAACATTTTTTATTAGAAAAAACATTTTTTTATTAGAAAAAACATTTTTTTTAGAAAAAAAATATTAGAAAAAACATTTTATTAGAAGAGATAGACCTTAAATATTTAAATAGTCATATAACACATTTAACTAAATATAGATGATTTTTTATATAGAATTATTATTATGTTAAAATTGTTTGAATGTATCAGTTATTTTTTTTAATTGTTAGGTATGTTGACTTATATTAAAGTTTATAAAGTTATTAAAGTATATCATTTCTTCCTATTAACAAGAAATAAAATAAAATAAGATAGTTCAAATGTATCTTAACTCTTATACATTAAATTTCCAAAAGCAATTTTTTATACCTAATCAACATTGATAAAGACATATAAAAACGTGATCATGTTATATTATTTTTTTCATGTTATAAATAAATATAATCTTAAATAAATTATTTTTTCCTACTATATTATTTATATATAATTAGGTATAAAATATGTACAATGTATTACATAATATAAAAAGAATATTTTTAGTGAGTTTATTTAGATTAATAATATAAGAAATTCACAAGTCTTTTTTGAAAATCTTATAACAAGATAAATTTATAATAGGACATACTTATATGCAAACAAAATTATAATAAGACATACTTTTATGTAAAACAAGTCCAACTTTGACAAACAACATACCAACAGCTAAGATTGGTTGAATTTTTTAAATTATATATATTTTGTATTTATTTTTTTTTATAAAGTTTTCGTGTTAGGCATCACTATGCAACTTGACATCTCAGCTAAGTTGATACCTCAAGTAACAACAATTATCTGTCATCACATAAAAAAATATTATTAAAAAATAAAAATATAAAAATAGGAGGACTATATATGTTTTGTATTTTAAAGTAAAATTAATTTTGGTTTATAGTCCAAAATTTTATGTCTTCTAGTTACTCAGAGTAAAAGAAAATTATTGGAATAAAGAATTATGAGTGTTTTTTTATATGATAAATGAATTTTTAATAAATTAAAATATTAAAATATTTTATATTGATTTATAATATAGTTGGTTGAAAATTCGTTTGTTACATACAAACACTGACTTATTTTAATATTTTTTAGTATATGAAGAAGATCTAAAGTTTGAATTAAAGATAAAAATTATATTTAATATTTTTCTTATAAAAACTATATTATCTTAATAAAATATATAGATAATGGTATGAACTTTTGTTTTGTAGGAATGGGCACATAGAGAAAACCAATGCATATGAGATATAACTCACTAAATTAAAACCACTAGTTACTATTTTAACACACACATGACTTGCATGGTGAATTATTGATATTGGCAAAACACAGTAGGTCAATATGCTCCACCATTTTGGTGTACCTTACTCATAATTGAAAGGCTTCTAAATAATTTTTAATTGATTGATGTATTTGGATAAAAATTTTTTTATAATTTTTAAGAAATTTAAATATTGAGTTTAAATTATTTAACTTTGAAATCTCTTATTTACATCAATCATAAAATAATTTCATTGGCGAGTATAAAATAAAAAAGGAAAGAAGATAAAGAGCTTTTAATTTTTATTTAACATTCCCTAATTAATAAAAATATGTGTATAATGTTTTAAAAGTTCCCTATTCAAACAATATATTTTCTTATAAAGTTTTTCAAATCTTTTAAAAAAAAACTTACCCTCCAAAATTATTCAACTAAACTTTAAAAGAAGTAAAGGAGTTTGAAATTATTTCATTTAAAAATTAAAATAGTAACTTGATCCACTCAATTACAACTATAAGCACGCCAAATATAATATTATATTTATAGAAAACTGAGAAGATTAGTGATGATGAGATATTCATAATCATACTTATATTTATTATTTATTTAAGAATTCCTCACGTTTCACATTATTCATAATTTCACATTAATTTAAAACATAAGATATTCTACCACCACCCTTTTCATTGGCTTTTCGATTTCTTGTTCTTGATGCTCCTCGTAAAGCAAATTATTACACTAATTAAAAAAACCTTTCTTTCTGCTCGAGTAACTCGTGATGGTTATGAAATCAAAAAGCTTGATAACTTCAAATTTTAATATTATATATTTTTTAATATCATTTTGTACATTTCTTAAAATAGTTTACTAATGCAGATAAATAACTTAAAATAGTTTTTAATATTAACTATTAAAAATTATTTAAAATAACCTTCTAAAAGATTGAAAAGAAAAGAAAAGAAAAAGAAAAAGATAAGATAAGAGAAAATTATTATTATTTTTTTTTATTTTTTTATTTTTTTTTATTGTTGATAAAAAAAAAAAACAAATTTTGAGAGAGAGAGAGAGAGAAATTAAACAATGGATTGTAAGAAATTTTATTTTTCTAAAAGCATTTATATATGTACTTATAATGTGTAACTCCGATCAATAAAGTAAAGAGGGAGTGAGATTAATTTTTTTTTATATTATAATCTTAATAAAATTAAGTATGTTTTATTAACATTTTATCTATTTTGAATTTTATATTATTTTATTTTATTTGTTTTTATATTTTTATTATTTAATTTAATCTCCAGTTACGTTTTATTTATTTATTTATATTTATGTTATTTGATTTATCTTTTAATTATATATGTGGTCTTATTTGTTTAATTTAATTATATCATGTAATTTCCAATTAGTCATGTATATTTATTTATATTTATATCATTTAATATATTTTCAGTTATACTGTTTATTAAATTTATATTTATGTTATTTAATTTATTTCAAAATGCCCTTAAATACATATTTAATTATATTCCAAAACCTTTTTTCTAAAATATGTTTTTAGATTGTTTTTCCTAAAAGAATTTTTTGTATTTTGGATTTTTTTTTTACTCATAATGGGATTTTGATTTTGTTTCCAGATTTTTATTTTCGTAACACAATCATTTCTTATGGATTTACTTTTTTGAAATGTATTATTTTTAATTTCAGATTTTTATTTTTGAAATAAAGGACATTTTTAAAATTTAAAACTATATAGAGTGCGAGTTCAAAAAGATGGAGTGTAAGAGGAATTTATCCTTCCTATAATACTTGAAGGCTTCTTCTTCCTGCACCCCACAATTTTTTAAATTTTGAAATTGGCCTTAATCTTTTATTTGAAAAAGGATACCGTAGTTACCAGAAATAGGGATCTGGGTGTGCTACGGATTCATCAATCCAGAACTGAATATTTTTTTTTTTCTGGATGAGGGGGTGTTCTGGAAGCAATTCTTTCATAAATTATTGATTTTCAGATTGTTGAATCCGGAAGCCTAATTCTGTTACGGATTCATGGATCCAGAATGCTTTATTTTAAATTATGGATTTTTAAATCCAGAATGCATATTTTTGTTATGGATTGATGGATCCGGAATGTTTTTTTTGAATGATAGATTTTTGAATGTGAAATGCATATTTTGAATTATGGATTGGTGGATCCGAAATTTTACTGGAAATGCCAATCCAAAATTTTTCTGGATTCCATAATCCATAATGCAAAAAAATAAGTATTTTAGGGTTTTTTAAAAAAAAATAGGGATAATTTGATCTTTGCATAACATTGTGGGGGTGCAGGAAGAAAAATGTAGGGTTGCAGGAAGAAACTGCCATACTTGAATAACAAATCACTTGGGCTTTAGAAGGTGGGCCGAAACCCAAAAAAAGTTGGCAGTCAACTACTCTCTATCTGCATCTTCCTGCACCTACGTACATTCTTCATGCACCTCCATTTCTCCTTTTTTTTTTTTAATGGAACATCCAATTTACCTTAAATTCTAGAATTTGAAAAGTATTCTCAACAATTTAAAATATAATTGTATCTTGAATTGTAAAATTTAGAAGATACTTTTGTATTCTTAATTATCTTCTAATCACAAAAATACTTTCAAAACTACAATTCAAATATTCAGATTACAAATTCGATTATAAATTGTAGAATTTGAAAATCAAAATACATTATATTTTGTATTTCAAACTATAGAGTTTGAAACATATTTTCTTTCTATATTAATTTGAAAAGAATTTTTGAATTCGAAATTTTCTTTGAAATATAAATTTTATTATTAATTATATAATTTAAAATAAATTTTGTATTTTAAATTCTATCATCCAAAATATAAAATTTTGTATTTTAAATGTAAGAAAAAATCTTTATATAGAAAATTGAATATGATCCATGTACCATTAGGAATGAGAGCAAGTTATGGTCCCGCCATCTAAATCATCTTGGAGTCAAGAAAAACGACTAACATCTCTTCTCTTTCTCTTCTCTTGGCAAAACGCAAAGGCAAAAATATAAAAATAAAATGTTTCGAATCTGTAACAGAACGCAACTACTTCTTCGCCACCATCTTCCTCGAAGCATTTCTTCTTCAAGGAAAACGAGCAATTCAACGAAGAAAAGCGTAGACAATTCTCAAATTGCACCAATCAACGATCACCGCCACAAGCTCTCTCCTATCTCTCCGCAATCTTCCTCTCGCGCTTACGTCGTCGCGCTCTCCGCCGCCGCCATTCTCACCTCCGCCGCCTTCCTCACCTCCGACTACGTTCGCCACGAATCTGATCGCGGCGGAGAAGCCAATCCTCTCTACACGAGAGCCGAGCACGCCGCGCGCAAGGCCGCGGACTCCTTCGACCGGATTTTCCACCACGCCAGGCGCACCGGCGTCGCGGCTGCGGTCCTCTGGCACTCTCTGTGCTCGGTGCTGTCGTCAGCAAACCATGAGGTCCGCTCCGGCTTCGAGATTCGCGTCGCGGCCTTGCTCGCCGACATCGCCGCCGCGAACTCCGGTCGTAGGGCCGCGATCGTCGGGGCTGGTGGCGGCGCTGTCGTGGACTGGCTGCTGGAGGCCGTGGCGAAAGAAGGCGGCGGCGGCACTCAGGCGGAGTCCGCGAGGGCGCTTGCTTCTCTGATTTCGGACCCTAACGTGTCTGCGGCGGTGCTTGGGAGACCTAACGCGGTTCCGAATCTTCTGAGGTTCATATTTTCGTGTCAGCCTCGGCGTTCTAAGAAGAAGAAGGTAAATCATTCTTTATGTTAATTACTTTTTCTGTGTGAGTTGTTGTGGTGGTTTTGTTGCTTAGGCATTTGCAAACTGAACAATCAATTGGACTTTATTTCTAGTGTGCTTGATTACTTCTCATGAAATACATTCAGTTTGTTTGTTTATTCCTTGAGGATATTTTGTAAGAAGACTCAGAAGCTGTATGTAATCTTAGGAGTTGTCTTTTGAACTAGAATAAAGTGTATGACTGTCCTTTTGTATATTTCACATCTAATATTTAACATAAAGTTGTTGCGTTTTTAATGATGCATGCCAAAATCTGATCGTTGTTTTGTTTTTAACATGTATTTTCTTAGGAGTAGTGATGAACGTACCCCCGATTGTGGGTGGGGGGTATGTAGGTGGAAACATGAGAGCAAGTAAAAAGAAAAGGGAGAGTAATTAATAATGTGATCAGTGATGTGATAGGATAGAAGAGAAAGTGAGTGTATCACAGTAGAATTGTTGTTTTCTTAGTGCTGTGGCTATTCTAGATCTATTATATAAATGTAAGCATAGGATGTTGACGATAGTCTCTTTTCTGGTTCTGGCATTTACATTATGCAAATTTTTGTGGCAGCAGCATTCAAGACGTAGTGCATTTGATATTTCTGATTCTTTGAAAGGTAGGAGTATGCTTGTGGCTGCCATTATGGATATCGTTACGTCCAGCTGTGACAATACACAAGAGGTATCTTTTAATCCATCATTGCCTGGAAATGCTGAGACTAGAGACATTGCTGCTGCCCTACAAGTAATTGAGGAAGGGGGTTTGCACTTGGATGAGCCACCTGAAGGTGAAGATGATGGTGGTGGGACCGGAAGGAAAGGGATTGGGATCAAGATACTTGAAGGTACCCCTGTTCTAGGGCTTTCAAGGACCTGCAGTGATTCCTATAGTGAAGAATTGAAGCATCAAACTCCTAAAACTATCATATATCAAAATAAGTATGAAAATTCTCCGCAACAAAAGAATGTATCCTCTTCTGTTGTTCCTGGTCTCTGGGATGATTTGCACTGTGAACATGTTGCTGTTCCTTTTGCCACCTGGGCATTAGCAAATTGGGCAACAGCATCGCAAATGAATAAAACTCACATTCGGGAGCTGGATCGAGATGGACATGCAGTCATGGCTGCTTTAATGGCACCCGAGAGATCTGTAAAATGGCATGCAAGTTTGGTGGTGCGGTTGCTATTAGAAGATCGCCATACACCTTTGAATGAATCTATTTCTGAATGGGCTTCCAGTATTCTTTCTACTATATCTCAGGCATGCAAGCATGAAGATGTTTCTTTGGCTAATGTAGCTTTATCTGCCCTTCTCTTATCTGTTGAGAGGAGCCCTGCAGTGCAGAAGATAGTGATGGAGAATGGTCTTAACCCAATGAGAGAAATCGCCAAGCAGATGACAAAACATAAGCAGGTGCAAGAAGCAATGGCAAAGGCATTAGAGCTACTTTGTACTGGGGAGCTGCATTTGTCACTTGAAGAGAGTCAAAAATGGTCGGGCATTCTTGTACCTTGGGTTTTTGGAACGTTTTCCTCTGATACTATACGATCTTCAGCCATAAAGATTCTTTCTCAGATCTTGGAAGACTACGGACCAACATCTGTACCACTTTCTCAAGGATGGTTAGCCATTATGCTATCTGAAGTTCATAGTTCTATCAAGAAATCAAATGATAGTGGAACCAGTCAACCAAAAAGTGATAATGTAAAGGTATGCAAATATTTTTCTCTCATTCTGTCGAAATTACCTTTCACTATATCTGATAGTGCTACTTCAATTCCAAGTCTGCTTTTGGTGCACATTTTATCTGTGTTATCTTTTTGCAGACGTTAATCAATAATGCAAATATTGCTTCTGCTGCACAAGTTGCCAATCAACTATCCACTGCTGTTGTTAATCTGGCTGCTAAAAAAATGGGAATTACCTCTGGGGATGCATCCCCACTGGCAGATTTTCTGTCTCTGGAACCTTTAGCAGGACCATTTAAAAATTTAAAAAAAGATAATCTGCCTAAATTAGATGCTGCAGATTCTGCCGTGGCAACACTGAAAGGAATTAAAGCTCTGACTGAAGTTTGTGCTGAAAATTCTGTGTGTCAAGACATGATAGTTGATTTTGGGATTTTAAGTTTACTGAGGCGCTTTATGTTGAGTGATGATTATGAGAAACTTGCTGCTATTGAGGCTTATGATGCATCATCTAGAGCACATGAGGGGAAGGAGCGGATATCAAATGTAGATGGGAAACCACCTATATCAGAATTATATGATTCAGCCAGTGTTCGAGTTCCACCTACTGCTCATATCCGCAAGCATGCAGCTCGGTTGTTGACCATCCTCTCACTGCTTCCCAAAGTCAAGAAGGTCGTCACAGCTGATGAAACCTGGTGCAAATGGCTTGATGATTGTGCTAATGGGCGAATTCCAGGTTGCAGTGATCTTAAAATGCAAAGCTATGCCAGGGCAGCACTTTTAAATGTGTTTTGCAATGACCAACCTAATGGAAGGAGTGGAAATAGTGGTCCTTCTGATGGTGGTGTAAAAAATTATAGGAACTCATGTCCTCGTTATGATGACATGATATTCTTGATAAATTCTCATCTTCCCCACTGGAAATGTCCCAAAGAAACAGATCAGCAAGAATCTTTATCAAATGTGATATCTCTGGCTCCCTTTGCTGATAATGACAATGGAATAGAATCCTGGAATAACAACAACTGCTCTATTTCTAATGATTCAACTAAAAGCAACCCAGATAGAAATTTGCCTCCACTAGACATAGTTTTTGTCCACGGACTCCGTGGTGGGCCTTACAAAACTTGGCGTATAGCTGAGGAAAAAATCTCTACTTCACCACACTTGGTGGAGAAGATTGACGAGGAAGCAGGAAAGCTTGGAACCTTTTGGCCTGGTGAATGGCTTTCCAGTGATTTTCCTGAGGCTCGGATGTTTACCCTAAAATACAAGGTTTGTCTTAGTAAAGTTGGGGCATATTTGCCTTAGTAAGATGAGATGTTTCGGATATGAATTGCATTCTTTTTTTTATGTTAGTTCTATCACCTTTTCTAGAGTTTGTTTCATGGGTGGTTCCCTTTACCTCCATCTAACTCTTTAGGTAAATTCTTTGTGCAGACTAATCTCACACAGTGGTCTGGAGCTAGCTTGCCTCTTCAGGTTACAATTTTAAAACACATCATTATTTATTATCTAGAAACATCATTAGCTTTTACTTATCTACCATGCTCTGCTTCTTAGTCATGTGGAAAGTTGCTGATACTTGACTTTGTAAAAGTGGATACGGGGTCTCCATGCACTATGAGCCTTGTTAAGGATTATAGAGAATTATCATTTTTTATGCTACAGTCATTCTGGAATTGCCTTATCAGACAGACTTGCAAATTGAAATTTCCTCATCTTTTTTTTTTTTTTTGATCAGCAATGAATTAATAGAATTTAAAAGAAACACTTTAGGGGTGTTCCAACCCTTATACACGATGAAATTTCCTCATCTTGCTTGAGGCTAAAGCACCATTACACGGTTGTATGATCAGTATTGTTAGCATTTTATGAAAATATAAATCTAGACATCATACTAAGTTTTGACATGTGCTTAAATGACTGTTAAGAAAAGCTGTCCAAAAATGAACTCTTACCAAGTGAGACTATGAAGATCTAAACAATTTACTTGTGATTTGAGTGAAGCAGTTGTGAGAACGTTTCTTTCTTTCTATATCCTTTTGTTTCTTCATTATTAGTTTGTTATTTTTGTGTTTCTGGTTTGCATATCACGGGTATGTATCATAGCTCTTAAATTTCTCTAAAACTATACACTACAGATCTACAACCAAATTCTTAAATTCCTCCCTGCATGTATGGTTGCAGTTGGCAATTTCTCTTGCATCCTTACCACTGCTTTCCTTTCACTTACCCACTGACAGGCCTCTTTGTTTTCTAGTTCAAATACTCATTTATTTTGAAATTTGCAGGAAGTTAGTTCTATGCTATTGGAGAAGCTTGTTGCGGCAGGAGTTGGGAATCGACCTGTTGTTTTTGTTACTCACAGGTTAGTCTAGCTGCCTATGAGTGTTCAGATTATTGAACTTTTGTGCACTCATTGGTTTACTTACTCATTTTTATGATTGACATGCGTCCTCTGAAAGTGCAAGTAACTTCTGCTTACAAGAATATTTCTTTCACTGTTGTATGTTATTGTGTGTTTCTCTCTCTCTCTCTCTCTCTCTCTCTCTCTCTCTCTATATATATATATATATATATATATACATGCTTCTAAACAATCATCAACAGTTAGATTAAGGGAATTCATGCATATCACCTGACTATTGCTTGTTTTCAGGTATATTATCTTAATGTTTTTTGGTTTGATATGCTTTTAGTTATCAATCCGTCTAATATACTACTCAATTTTTTTTTATCTTACTACTTCTGAAACTATTTGTTTTTAAATCTTCCTGCAATATTCAATTCTTTGGCATTAGTTCCCGAGTATACTTGGTTTTCATTAACAGCTACTTCAGTCTATTTGTACAATTTTTAGTAATCCCTGTAAATATGCCTTTTTTATTTTATTTCAATCCCTTAGTCCCTGAATATTTAGGCACACCAGCAGTTAACAGTAACACTATTTAATGACAAGGACTAATGCTAAAAATTCAATATTACATCGAAAGACTATTTAAAAAAAAATTAAAGTACTAAAATAGGAAAAAAGTAGTTATGTTATAGGACCTAACTCATATTTAAGGCATGCTTTAATCATAATTTGTTCTTTCAATCACTCTTTCAGTGGCACCACCTCAAAATCTTGAGGTAACAATTATATACAGAAGGGTTTTAAATTTAAGAATTTAAGTCATGATTGATTCACAATCATACAGAGTTTTAGTTTGCAACTTTTTTTTTCATAAATGTAAACATGTCTTACTTATACAAGAGAACTTGTACCTTACTTTGATATAAAAGTAGCAAAAAAGGATGCAGAACAAATTAGTTCTGTTGATTTTTACGTGTGTCTGTGTAATCTATTTTGCTCTTTTTTGGTAAGAATTGTTGTGAGGTGTGATGGATGCATACGTCACTTTGTATGTCTTATGAACAAGTAGTGACAAGTATTTTTGTTGTTTGTGTCTCAACTGTAATTGCTTTTATTTTTCCAGTAAAGAGTTTAGCCTATAAGTCCTTTTGGGACAATGTCAAAATTAATTGTTTATTTATTTATATATTTCGTGTAAATTGCATTTTTCAGATGCCTTTTAATCACCAAGTTATATGTTTAGTCAAACTGTACCTCACTTTGTTTTGCATATGTGCTTTTCTATTGTTTGCAGTATGGGAGGTCTGGTTGTAAAGCAGATTCTTCATAAAGCAAAGGAGGAAAGATTTGATAATCTTGTGAAAAATACTATGGGAATTGTAAGTATTGATTCCTTAACTAAATATATGCTTAAAATATGCAGGGTTTATTTTTATGTTATTTTGGTTGCAGGTTTTTTATAGCTGCCCACATTTTGGTAGCAAACTTGCAGATATGCCTTGGCGAATGGGCTTTGTGCTTCGTCCAGCTCCCACAGTTAGTATTTGAAGTTACCTACCCTTGTTCAACAATAGATGTTGGTTAACCTATTTCCTATGCAATTATATTTGCTACATTTGAAAGAGTGTTCTGCTCTTGCTTTTTAATGTTAAACAGATAGGAGAGCTAAGAAGTGGATCTTCAAGACTGATAGAGCTTAATGACTATATTCGTCACCTTCATAAGAAGGGGTTGCTTGATGTCCTCAGCTTTTGTGAGGTAATCAGCAATTAAGCTATTTGGTAGTATCTATTCCGATGTTTTTTTCTTGAGTTTGAGTTGTGAGTGACTGCTTTTTGCAGACCAAGGTAACTCCAATAGTTGAAGGTTATGGTGGATGGGCCTTTCGAACCGAAATTGTACCAATTGAGTCAGCATATCCCGGATTTGGGGAATTAGTTGTAAGTATATTGTGAAATTCTATCTCATTTTATAAGAAAAGGAAAATGAAATAAAGAGTAAAATATTTTGTCCAAATAATTCATTTTCATCCAAGCTCTGGCCTTTGATCTCCCTACCCTTCCCAGCATCCCAGTTGCAAAAGGCAACTCTGAAAAAAAAGGTTCCTTTTTCACTTTTAAGGAACATATAATGCAGTAACTGATGTCATTGCTATTTTAGTCTCATGATTTAAGATAATCACTAACTTTTGTGGTTGCCATGAATTGATTGCAAAATATTTACGGTCATCAGAAAAAAAATGTTTTCTGTTCCCTTCTATAAATTTGTAGTCCATAAACTATCAAAGAATGGTTGGACAATGTTGATCTGCATGTCCTGTTAGATGCAAGCTTTTAGCCAAAGGGATACGTTTTTCTTGAGAGACTCCAATGACATAGGATTTGAAACAATAGAAGTCAATTCTGTCTGTGTGACAATTCACGATTTACAAAGTATTTATGCGATTCGGTTGCAATATTTGAATCGACCATACTTTTTTGTAGTATTATAGCAGTTTAAGCGTTTTTGTTTTTCTGATTTAGCTTCAAATTTTGAAACAGGTATTGGAGTCAACAGATCATATAAATTGTTGCAAACCAGTGAGCCGCTTAGACCCTTCGTATACGGAGACGTTAAAGTTCTTGCAGAGATTAAAAACATGCCTTGACTCAGCTTATGTTTCCGAAGAAGAGCTTAGCTAGGTACTTCAACTTGACACAACAACAAAAACGTCATAAATCCAAGTTTAACATAGTTAATGAAACTTGAATGTGCAAGCCTTCTATTAGATATGGCTTGCCTCAGCTTGTACAGTTTCCCATTCATCAACCATTCATTTAGGGGTTGTTGTAATCAGTGTACATAAATAGGAAAACACAAATATAAGCCTTGTATATTTAAATTCTTCATCTACTTTGTTGTATCTTCTTCTCTCCTATGCCCTACTCATTAAGGGATGTTTCATATCTTTAGGATTTAGGGTTTAGTGATTAGTTTACTCTCGTCTTCAAAGGTTCAACGTTAGTTGAATTATAGAAACCAAAATGATAAGTATAATGTGACATTGATTTAAGTGTACATTGTTTTTTGTATTATTATAAATTTAATTGAGAATATTTTAATACTAGACTAGTAGTAGAATTTACAATATAAAAATTAAATAATTAAAACTAGGGAATATGAATTTAAAATTTTAAAAATGAAAGTGTAGTTAAAAAAGTCAAACATGTTTATTTTTTTAATAAAAAACTCATGCTAAGCATCATTATAAATCATAATAAACATATACTTGATAAATAAATAAATTAATATTTAATTTATTTTTAATTTAAAATATTATTATTATAATGGTATGTATTGTATTTTACTTTTTGGGTGTTAAAAAATCTTTTCCTTTCAAATAACTTGCATAGTGGAGAAAACTTTCTGAGCGAGTTAATGCCAAAGAATTTCAAAGATATAAAAGTCAATTATATTATTATACTTTGTTAAAAGTATTACCTTAGATCCTAATGAATTCATTTCATTGATGAAATGACTGATCAGAAATGTTGTTAACTTATTGGAACATAGCATGATTTAACATCCACCAAATCATTCATAAAAAAAAGTAAATTAAGGTTATATAAATATTTAACACTATTCATCCATGCCTATTTTTTATTATGCCTTTTTACTATTCATTCCTGAAGATATGAAGCAGTAAAAAAAAACTAATTTATCCCATGATGAAAAAAATTGTATCTGAATTGGGAAAATTTTGATTCTCTATTTCTTTATTTGATTGTGCTTTTCTTAATGCAAAATGTAATAATTTTTACTATGCTTCGGATTTGAAGTTACTTATCAAAATATAATAAATCAATATATTTTGCTTGTATGAACAACATAATAAAAAACATAGATAACCAAGATTGTATCTTTATTCTTCTTATATGATGAGTGCTATTAGCAGCTCAAGAAACATAATTTTATGATGTAATATTTAATATTTTTTTCAAAAAAATAAAAAAGCAAATGAATTATAATATTCAAAAAAATGTAATCGATAACTATTGATTTAAGTCATCATAGGGACATCAATATTTTTATTCCATAGTAGTTTTATTAGATGGATTTCAGAATTGAGGTCTTATAATAATTAAAAAATATATATTTAAATTATGTTTGATCTTAGTCTCAAGGTATGTAAGACTTTCAACATATTTATATTCTTTTTTAATCGAACTTAAATATTTGAACATTTATGTTGGTTTTGTAATCGAAATTAAATATTTCAAGTTAAGAAATATTCCTCATATACCGGTAAGAGTAAAGTTGAAATTTAAATATTTTAATTTATGATAGGATTAAGAAAATGATTATTATTTAAAAGTCACGAAAAATAATAATAATTGTAGTATATAATTCTTAAAATAAATTATTATTAATTCAATCTTACAAAATTGATTTAAAAAATAAAATGTGTAATTATTTATATAAAATAAAAATATTTTAATTTTTATTAATGTGAAATCTCAAACACAAAACACGACTTAAAAATAAATGTGTGTGAAAAATGAATTTAAGGGTTTAAATAAAAGAGAATAGGGATAATGAAGTTTGAAGGAAGAAGATGGGTTCAACAGTGAAACCCATGGCACAGCTACGCTTCCCACTCCCAATCTCACTCCCAAAAAAGGGCAATTGCAATTTCAGGGTTTCCATAACAGCAACAACTTCCACTCTCACTCACTCTCACTCTCACTCTGCAATTCCAACTCCTAAGCCCAATCCTAAGTCCACGCTCAAGAAGAGAAAGAGGTATCGGAAGCTGCACCCCGGAGAGTCCACCGGCATCACTGAAGAGATGAGATTCGTCGCCATGAGACTCCACAACCCCGCCGTTTCCCATGACCAATCAAATTTCGACGCCTGGCACGCCTCCATGGAAGGCTTCATCTCTTACCTCGTTGACACTCACCTCATCTTCGCCACTCTCCAGCGCATCGTCGACGAATCCGACAACGTTTCTTGTGAGTTCAATATCAGTTCCAGTTACATTCCACTCATTGCATTGCATTGCACCTTCTTTTTCAGATTATTGTCTTCAAATGTAATTAATACTATTTAGTTACTTTTTTTTAATTATCAAAATTCATGATATTGTTATTTAATCAAATGAAGTTTAATTATCAAAATTCATGATGTATAACAAAGGTTGACGTTAAAAATCAGAGGTAGTAATCCAGGGAGAACTTATTGAAATTAGTGTAAAAAACATTTGTTCTTAATTAAAAAGATGGTAATTGATGTTATATTGAATTTTTAAAGGCAGGGAACAAATTATTTATTTTCAGGTAGACAGATGAAAGGTGAAAAATAGAGGGAATAGTGATTTGCTTTGTTTTTCTAGTTTTCCGTGGAGAAAAAAAAAATTGATTTGAATTTGTTATGATGAGAATTTCATGAATTTGCAGATGCATACATGAGGAAAACTGGGTTGGAAAGATCAGAAGGGCTTTTGAAGGATCTGCAATGGTTGGAGGAACAAGGAAATGTGATTCCAAATCCTAGTTCTCCGGGGATTGCATATGCCAAATATTTGGAGGAACTTGCAGAGACAAGCGCACCCTTGTTTCTCTCCCATTTCTACAATATCTATTTTTCTCATATAGCTGCTGGTCAGGTGATTGGAAAGAAGGTGTGTGTATTCACTTCCCTTTCCCCTGTCTTAAATGTTGTTTATGAAGGAATACTATCACTTGGCCCCTTTTGGTGTAGTTCCTTTCTCTGTCTATCAAATTGAAAAATTAAATTGCTCAGCAAGATACATTGTCGTTTAAAAGAAAAATGTTTTTTTTTTCTCAGCTATCATTTTCAATCAGAAATACTAGGGATAAATAAAAGAGATAGGTCAGGAAGGAGACCACATGAGTGAGTGATGAATGTAATCAGTGGATAATTTAATCATTTAATTCTATTTTCTTTTGCTAAAAGTGAAAGGAGTATTTTGAAAGTTGATGACATAACATGCCCCCAATAAGAGAGATCTACTGCCAAGTAGATTGTTATCAAAGAATAAATCAAATTTTAGATGTTGAATTCATGATAGTGGGGTTCAGGAGAAATTTGAAATAACATTTTTATTTACTGATAAAAACTACACATGAAGTAGTACAGGTACCTTCCGATCTCTCTCACAAACTCAAATGCCCAGCACTAACAAGATACAATGTGGTTTTGGTACCCCGCATTCTAACTGGCTTACTATTCATGTCCTACATTTTGGTACGCAAATTGATAGAGAGGTCTCACACAAGGGTCAAGCCTTTTATAGGAAAAATCTAACTGTAAAATAATAGAATTGACATACTGAATGATAGCTTGGAGTTCAATTTGATCCATAAAAATATGCTCATAGGCCCTCTACAAACTCATGCAACCTTGTAAAAATGAATATGTATTTTTACTTTATGGTGTTGAAGTTCTGTAGTCAACATAGAATCAGAACTGAGGAATTCCTTATCCAAAGAATTCCATTACGTACTTATTGTGAAAATCATCATGGGTTGCTTGTCATTCTATTATAGTTGCTTTTAGGTTTCTGAGAAGCTCTTGGAAGGTAAGGAGTTGGAGTTTTACAAATGGGAAGGAGATGTACCTGAATTGTTGAAAGATGTCCGCGATAAGCTTAACCAGCTTTCCGAGGTTGATTACTAAGAATCCTACTAGCTTTAGTATTGTATTTAGATGCTATGTCATTCTTATTATTGATGTGAGATTGTGGTTCATGCAGCATTGGTCTCGAAATGAAAAGAATAGATGTTTAAAAGAAACTCCAAAGGCATTCCGGTTTATGGGACAGATTATTCTTCTTCTTGTCTCATAAATAGACATTCTGTTCTTCTTTTCTGAACTGCTCTGCCTTCTTTGATGGTAAGTTTTCGAATATTTCCTTTTCTTCCTTTTAACTTCTGAGGCTCGTGGCTTTTAATTGATGGAGGAGGGGCTACCCTAACTATGTTTGCTACACTTTTAATGCTCTCAAGTAATCCATTTTAAGATAGAAATATGTGTTTTCTACACTTTTAATGCTCTCAAGTAATCTCACATCTGTCTCAGAAAAAAGAAAGTATCTCACTTTTTAAATTGCATTGCATGCATAATTTGTGGTGTATAATTGGACTATTGATTAAGCCCAGTAAATGTGAGGGCTCTAAGTGAACTGTAGCGTGGAAACCATCAATTGTTTTCCTATGCAGCAAATATTTCTAATATACACTAAATAAGTCCTTGATTATAAGTAACGATCAATTTAGTTCCTGATATATAAATGAGCAAATTTTAGAGACTCGCATTTATAATTATTATTCAATTTTGTCTTTGAAATTAACACCATCAATCATTTTGGTCCTAATATTACTAAATCTACAATTTAGTTCTTTAATATACAATCATTATTATGAGTGTGGTCCCTAAATTTGACAACTAGAAGTCTATTCGGTCTCTAGTGTTACGGACCAAATTGAGAACTAATTTGTAGGGTTGTGTTCTTATACTCTGGTATATCATATTATGGCATACCTTTTGCTTTAAATTGTTTTTTTTAAATGATTCCTTGCTCTCAAACTGTGCAAAAAAGTTTTTTTTTTTCAAAATAAATAACCAAACCGGAACCGCATTACAAAACGGTGTGGTTAAAATTGAATCACTTCATAAATCAGTCCGAATTGTGAATGGTCCAGTTCAATTTTTTTGTTTGATTTGGTGTAGTTATCTATTCCATATTCATGCATGATTCGATTTTTTTAATGAGCTGAATGTCTTCGAACCAAACCATCGTATGAAAGTGTGAACCAAACTGTTCTCAAAAAGTGCTTCTTTTTGCACACTATGTAAGGAACCAAAACGAATAGTTATCACTGTTATCGATCCTTAATATTGGGGGCTAAAATGATTGATAATTGTTAAATTGAAGGACTACTTTTTTTCATAAATTTTTAAACGAAAATGACTGGTGATTATGAGTCTAGGGACTGTTTGATGGTTTTGTCTAACTATAACTATTATCATGTCTCATACAGCTGGGATGGATCTGCTGTCTTTTTTATAAGGATTTTTAAAGGGCATTGCAGAAGGGAGAGAGACTTTTTTCAATTAGAGATGTAGCATGGTAGGAACTACCTCAGCCTCATTCATGATTATGAATCTTGGTCTTAATACTAATGCTTGCCCTCATTGTATCCATAATTTCCTCTTCCCTCATTGTATCCATAATTTCCTCTGTAGATTTTGTACTGTGTAAAATTGGCAAGGTGCATTTTTTTCTTTTACTTGTTTATCGCCAAAAGTCGCTCTCTAATTCATCGTCAACATCAAACAAATGATAACCTTGGTTTGCACAAAATTTTAGAAAAATTCTTCCGAAATAGTTTTTTCCTGAAATTCCACCCAAGAATCTCCACTGAATTTGGGACAAAACGTGACAAATTTCAGGTTAAACAGATGAGTATTCACCCACGAAAAAAATCAAACAGTTTCACACACAAACGAACATTTCTTTCAGCCCTGACAGTGACGAATAAAAAATTTATTACCATTCTTGTGGGATGAATCTGGAGCTCAAACCTCAGCCAAAACTCAATAGACATAGTGACGAATGTCTGGTAAAAATTTAAGACCAAAATACTCAAGGAGTAAGGTGTAGTAAGTCCTAGACCGAGAATGAACAAAACCAGTTTTACGAAAACAAAACGTCCTGGCTTTTCTTTCCCGTATCTTTTTTTTTTGATTCGTTTATGGACGTGCCTCCTTTCCTGGGTACAAACAACATACAAAAGTGCTTGTATGAATTTTTTTCAGCGCAATACGGACCCATAATAAAATTGCAGAAATTAGGCCGAAATTTTACAAGTTTCGTAAAAGGATAGCCTTGGTTTGCACAAAATTTTTAAAAAATTCTCCTTGAATAGTTTTTTCCTGAAATTCCACCCAAGAATCTCTACTGAATTTGGTACAAAACACGACAAATTTTAGGTCAAACGGATGAGTATTCACCCGCGAAAAAAATCAAAAAGTTTCACACACAGACGAATCTTCCTTTCAGCCCTGACAGTGACGAATAAAAAATTTATTGCCATTCTTGTGGGACGAATCTGAGGCTCAAACCTAAGCCAAAACTCAATAGACACAGTGTCCAATGTCTGGTAAAAATCTCAGACCAAAATACCCAAGGAGTAAGGCGTAGTAAGTCTCAGACCGAGAGTGCACAAAACCGGTTTTCTGAAAACAAAACGTCTTGACTTTTCTTCCCCGTATCTTCTTTTTATGATTCGTTTATGGACGTGCCTCCTTGCCTAGGTGCAAACAACATACGAAAGTGCTTGTGTGAATTTTTTTCAGCGCAATACGGACCAAGAATGAAATTGCATAAATTAGGACGGAATTTCACAAGTTTCGGTAGAGGATAGCGTTGGTTTGCACAAAAATTTCTCAAAAATTCTTCCGAAATAGTTTTTTTCCTGAAATTCCACTCAAGAATCTCCACTGAATTTGGGACAAAATGCGAAAAAAATCCAGGTCAAACGGATGAGTATTCACCCGCCAAAAAAATCAAACAGTTTCACACACAAAATAACCTTCCATTCAGCCTTGACAGTGACGAATAAAAAATTTATTGTCAATCTTGTGGGACGAATCTGGAGCTCAAACCTCAGCCAAAACTCAATAGACACAGTGTCGAATATCTGGTAAAAATTTTAGACCAAAATACCCAAGGAGTAAGGCGTAGTAAGTCCCAGACCGAGAGTGAACAAAACCAGTTTTTCGAAAACAAAACGTCCTGACTTTTCTTCCCCGTATCTTCTTTTTGTGATTCGTTTATGGACGTGCCTCCTTGCCTGGGTGCAAACAACATACGAAAGTGCTTGTGTAAATGTTTTTCAGCGCAATACAAATCCACAATGAAATTCCAGAAATTAAGCCGGAATTTCACAAGTTTCGGTAGAGGATAGCCTTGGTTTGTACAAAATTTCTGAAAAATTCTCCCGGAATAGTTTTTTCCTGAAATTCCACCAAAGAATCTCCACTGAATTTGGGACAAAACGCGACAAATTTCAGGTCAAAGGGATGAGTATTCATCCACGAAAAAAATCAAACAGTTTCACACACAAACGAACCTCCCTTTCAGCCCAGACAGTGACGAATAAAAAATTTATTGCCAATCTTGTGGGACGAATCTGGGACTCAAACCTCAACCAAAACTCAATAGGCACAGTGACGAATGTCTGGTAAAAATTTCAGACCAAAATACCAAAGGAGTAAGGCGTAGTAAGTCCCAGTCCGAGAGTGAACAAAACCGGTTTTCCGAAAACAAAACGTTCTGGCTTTTCTTCCCCGTATCTTCTTTTTGTGATTCGTTTATGGACGTGCTTCCTTGCCTGGGTGCAAACAACATACGAAAGTGCTTGTGTGAATTTTTTTTCAGCGCAATACGGACCCACAATGAAATTGCAGAAATTAGGCCGGAATTTCACAAGTTTCGGTAGAGTATAGCGTTGGTTTTCACAAAATTTCTCAAAAATTCTTCCGAAATATTTTTTTCCTGAAATTCCACCCAAGAATCTCCACTGAATTTCGGACAAAATGCGACAAATTTCAGGTCTAACGGATGAGTATTCACCCACCAAAAAAATCAAACAGTTTCACACACAGACGAAGCTTCCTTTCAGCCCTGGCAGTGACGAATAAAAAATGTATTGCCAATCTTGTGGGACGAATCTGGGGTTAAACCTCAACAAAAACTCAATAAACACAGTGACGAAAGTCTGGTAAAAATTTTAGACCAAAATACCCAAGGAGTAAGGCGAAGTAAGTCTCAGACCGAGAGTGAACAAAACCGGTTTTCCGAAAACCAAACGTCCAGGATTTTCTTCCCCGTATCTTCTTTTTGTCATTCGTTTATGGACGTGCTTCCTAGCCTGGGTGCAAACAACATGCGAAAGTGCTTGTGTGAATTTTTTTCAGCGCAATACGGACCCACAATGAAATTCCAGAAATTAGGTCGGAATTTCACAAGTTTCGATAGAGAATATCCTTGATTTGCACAAAATTTCTGAAAAATTCTTCTGGAATAGTTTTTTCCTGAAATGCCACCCAAGAATCTCCACTGAATTTGGGACAAAACATGACAAATATCAGGTCAAACAGATGACTATTCACCAAGGACAAAAATCAAACAGTTTCACACAAACGAATCTTCCTTTTAGCTCTGGCAGTGACAAATAAAAAATTTATTGCCAATCTTGTGGGACGAATCTAGGGCTCAAACCTCAGCCAAAGCTAAATAGACACAACGGCGAATGTCTGGTAAAAATTTCAGACCAAAATACCCAAGGAATAAGGCGTAGTAAGTCCCAGACCTAGAGTGAACAAAACCGGTTTTCCGAAAACAAAACGTCCTGGATTTTCTTTCCCGTATCTTCTTTTTGTGATTCGTTATGCACGTGCCTCCTTGCCTGGGTGCAAACAACATACGTAAGTGCTTGTGTGAATTTTTTCAGCGGAATACGGACCCAGAATGAAATTGTAGAAATTAGGACGGAATTTCACAAGTTTCGGTAGAGGATAGCGTTGGTTTGCACAAAATTTCTGAAAAGTTCTCCCGGAATAGTTGTTTCCTGAAATTCCACCCAAGAATCTCCACTGAATTTGGGACAAAACGCGACAAGTTTCAGCTCAAACGGATGAGTATTCACCCACGAAAAAAATCAAATTGTTTCACACACAAACGAACCTTCCTTTCAGCCTTGAAAGTGACGAATAAAAAATCTACTGCCAATCTTGTGGGACGAATCCGAGGCTCAAACCTCAGCCAAAACTTAATAGACACAGTGACGAATGTCTCATAAAATTTTCAGACCAAAATACCCAAGAAGTAAGGCGTAGAAAGTCCCAGACCGAGAGTGAACAAAACTGGTTTTTCGAAAAAAAAAAACGTTGTATCTTCTTTTTGTGATTCGTTTATGGACGTGCCTCCTTGCCTGGGTGCAAATAACATACGAAAGTACTTGTGTGAATTTTTTTCAGCGCAATACGGACCCACAATGAAATTCCAGAAATTAGGCCGGAATTTCACAAGTTTCGGTAGAGGATATCCTTGGTTTGCACAAAATTTCTGAAAAATTCTCCCGGAATAGTTTTTTCCTGAAATTCCACCCAAGAATCTCCATTAAATTTGGGACAAAACGTGACAAATTTTAGGTCAAACGGATGAGTATTCACCCACGAAAAAATCAAACAGTTTCACACACAAATAAACCTTCCTTTCAGCCCTGGCAGTAACGAATAAAAAATTTATTGCCAATCTGGTGGAACGAATTTGGGGCTCAATCCTCAGCTAAAACTCAATAGGCAAAGTGACAAATGTCTGGTAAAATTTTCAAACCAAAATACCCAAGAAGTAAGGCGTAGAAAGTCCCAGACCGAGAGTGAACAAAACCGGTTTTCCGAAAACAAAACGTCCTCGCTTTTCTTCCCCGTATCTTCTTTTTGTGATTCGTTTTTGGACGTGCCGCCTTGCCTGGGTGCAAACAACATACGAAAGTGCATGTGTGATTTTTTTTTCAGCGCAATACGGACCCAGAATGAAATTGCAGAAATTAGGCCGGAATTTCACAAGTTTCGGTAGAGGATAGCCTTGGTTTGCACAAAATTTCTGAAAAACTCTCCCGAAATAGGTTTTTCCTGAAATGCCACCCAAGAATCTCCACTGAATTTGGGACAAAACATGACAAATTTGAGGTCAAAGAAATGAGTATTCACCCAGGAATAAAATCAAACAGTTGCACACACAAACGAACATTCCTTTCAGCCCTGGCAATGACGAATAAAAAATTTATTGCCAATGTTGTGGGACGAATCTGGGGCTCAAACTTCAGCCAAAACTCAATAGACACAGTGATGAATGTCTGGTAAAATTTTCAGACCAAAATACCCAAGGAGTAATGCGTAGTAAGTCCCGAACCGAGAGTGAACAAAACCGGTTTTCCAAAAACAAAACATCGTATCTTCTTTTTGTGACTCGTTTATGGACGTGCCTCCTTGCCTGGGTGCAAACAACATACGAAAGTGCTTGTGTGAATTTTTTTCAGCGCAATACGGACCCAGAATTAAATTGCAGAAATTAGGCCAGAATTTCACAAGTTTCGGTAGAGGGGGGTAGCCTTGGTTTGCACAAAATTTCTGAAAAAACTTTCTCGGAATAGTTTTTTCCTAAAATTCCACCCAAGACTCTCCATTGAATTTGGGACAAAACGCGACAAATTTCAGGTCAAACGGATGAGTATTCACTCACGAAAAAAATCAAACAGTTTCACACACAAACGAACTTCCTTTCAGCCCTGACAGTGACGAATAAAAATTTTATTGTCAATCTCATGGGACGAATCTGGGGCTCAAATCTCAGCCAAATCTCAATAGACACAGTGACGAATGTCTGGTAAAAATTTCAAACCAAAATACCCAAGGAGTAAGGCGTAGTAAGTCCTAGACCGAGAGTGAGCAAAACAGGTTGTCCGAAAAAAACTTCCTGGCTTTTCTTCCCCGTATCTTCTTTTTGTGATTTGTTTATGAACGTGCCTCCTTGCCTGCGTGCAAACAACATACGAAAGTGTTTGTGTGAGTTTCTTTTCAGCGCAATACGGACCCAGAATGAAATTGCTGAAATTAGGCCGGAATTTAACAAGTTTCGGTAGAGGATAGCCTTGGTTTGCACAAAATTTCTGAAAAATTCTTCCGGAATAGTTTTTTCCTGAAATTCCACCCAAGAATCTCCACTGAATTTGGGACAAAACGCGACAAATT
>Ga0123342_1003721_pt1 | contig 24153 bp, 4 predicted proteins | sample Turbeawhitnodule_FD_89960 | JGI IMG/M metagenome (GOLD analysis project Ga0123342, IMG submission 89960) | Root nodule microbial communities of legume samples collected from Mexico - Turtle bean Mexico white nodule | ecosystem: Host-associated > Plants > Roots > Nodule | place: Mexico: Nepantla... | reverse complement strand
TGTCTGGCTGGAATGTGATTCTGCTTTGGTTTGTGTTGCGTTTACTGCTAGGACAAATGTTCCTTGGATGCTTCGTAATCGATGAAATGCTTGTCTTAATTACTGTGGGAAAATTAGGTTTACGGTTACTCATATTTTTCGTGAAGGAAATGCGTGTGCTGATAAGTTGGCTAATGTAGGATTTTTTCATAGAGAATCTTTTCTTTGGTATAATAGGCTTCCACCTTGTCTGTTCTTAGAATTCTTTATGAATAAGTATAGTCTACCTATGTATTTTTGTTAACATATGAGTTTTAGTCTAGTCCCCCGTATTTTTGTATTTTCTTTCTTTTTTCTTTTGTTTAATAATATTTTTTTCATGTGATGGTAAATGATTGTTGTTACTTGAGGTGTAAGTCTAACTGAGATCAATGATGCCTAACATGAAAGCTTTTATTTTAAAAAAGAAACAATGTAAGATAACAATGTAAGAATGTGATACACGAGTTGTATATATTATATATATGGTATATAATTACATATATGTATGTTGTACATTGTTATATATCAAGTATAAAAAGATTAAAATTAAATTAGTCCACCTTTACATGTTGTAGGTTGACTATGATGGAGAAAATGATGTTGTGTGTGGTAACAACATGACTAATAACTAATATATAGTATAAATATTCTTTTAGATATTATTATGCTAGTTGAAAATTCTTTTAAATACTTAGTTGTATATATTGAATATAAAAATACTATATGCATGTTTTATATTATAGTTAAATCGATTAGTATATATTTATAAAAATTTGGGATGTTACATTTGTTTTCATACTTAGTTTTCGTTTTTACTTTGAACTATTAAAATAATATTATTTTTTTTAATATTTTATTTTTAAATTTATGTAATTATAATTTTATTATTATTTGGGTTTGAAAGAAAATATGTGTTTTTCTATCTTAAATTGTTGATAATATCATATTTGTTATTTTTATAAATATTCAGACAAATACAAGTATACCTACTGTATCATAATGAAATTCATACCCATCAAATTTTAAAAAATATATATAATTTTTTTATATAAAAAATAAAAGTAATATAATTAAACTCACAGTAACTCAGTAATCATCCTTAATAGACACAAATAATATATTTTTATTTTAAAATAATTACATTTTTATCCTTTTAAAATAATTTAAAATTATGTTCTTATTTTCTTAATATTAATAAATTACGTCAAATTAATTACATCAATAGTTGTATTTGTAAAAAATAAAAATAAAATGTATTTATTTTATTTTTTATTTTTTTTTATTTTTTAATAATACTTTTTTTATGCAATGACAAATGATTGTTGTTACTTGAGTTGTGAGTATATCTGAGATATCAAGTTACATGGTAATATAAAAGTTTTTATTTTAAAAAAATAATTATTCTAAAGTTATTTTAATAAATGACATATTTATTTTTATTGTTAATATGTATAAAAAGGTATAAATTTAATGCACATAAAACATAATAGGTAATACTATCTTTATTCCATTTTAAACATTTAAAAATTATTCTAAATTTTGGGATTTAATAAAATTAATGAGATCTTAAATATTTTTTATAGGACTATCCTTAATCAATACACCTAATGGGAGTATAATAGAAGTAAAGGAATAATGAATCACAAAGATCAAAAGTATATTAGAAAATTGTATAAAATATTAATTACATTTCTTGGTACTTTTAATCAAAACCTTAAAAACTTTTTGAAAATAAGATTAAACAAAGTAAACAAAATGTGTTGTCTAGGGATCCTTTAATAATTCTTTCATGGGAAAGTGGTGCTTATGGGACCCCTTGCATGACATTTTCTAATAAAATTGTTGTCATAGGTCAACACTTTTAAACTACCTTTATTTGTAATTTAACATGGTTAGAAACAATTAATTTTAAAAATTAAAATAATTAATTATTATTGAACTAAACTAAACACTATTTTAAAAATTAAAAAAAATATTAATATTTAAAATAATTTTTATTATTAATAAAAAATTATAAAATAATTTTTAAATTAATATTTAGTCATTAATTACCAAAATTTTATCTATTAATATTTTAAATTTTAAATTAATTTTTAAAAAATTACTTGAGATCACAATCTAAAATATCAATAACTAAAATTTTGATAACTAATTTAAAAATAATTTTATAAATTTTTATTAATAATAAAAATTATTTTAAATATAAATAAATTTCTTATACTATTATAAAATATTGTACGTGTAAATATTTAAAATGAAATAAACATTAAAGTGACATGGAAACATTTTCTAAGGAAAATTTATACAATATTCTCCTTATAGAATGCATAATCAGAGAGTGTTAACAAGAAATAACATTTACTTTATGAAAACCATTGTGTGAATACCAATGCATAGGTACCTACAAGTAGTTGTAATAAGTGGTTTTGGAAAATGTAAAGTAAATTAAAATTCACTACAACCATCCATTGCTCTTGTTGTTGTGAGTGCTTTGGTTACCCTCTATCCTCATATCAATTGCTCTTTCTTTCGATGCAACTTCTTGGTGTTGAAACCTACTACAACAATATGTATTATTTTTATTAAATCTCAAGAAATTAGTATATATTTATATAAAAATATGACTCCATACTTATAAGACATATTGAAGAGCTTTAACTTGTATTTTGAAATTACAATTGTTCATTTTATGGAATTTTACATTGAGAATGAAAATAAATCAATTTAATTGAGTACAACTTCTATAAGAACATTTTTATGTAATAGCTTGATTATAATTGATTTTTATGTAACATAAGTTTCTTCTTAATATATGTTTTGAAAGAAATTTGAATCATTTACTACATGAAATAATTATGTGTGATTTTTTGTGACTTTCATCATAATATTTTACTAAATTGAGACTGAGTTGTAAACTGATAGTGTAGAAATTGTTAAGGTGAATAAATAGTTAAGAACATTATGTGTTTAATTAATCATGATTTATTAGTTTTTAACATAACTAAGCTATGTGAAAGTTGTGTTGTTGTTTCAACATAGATATCAAAACAATTGTATCTAATCCTATTTTGTAAGTTTCGGAGTTGAAGAATTTTTCTATGAATTTGTGTCGTTTATTCCTATAAATGTTATAAAAATATTAAGGAGTAAATTAAATTACTAACCATTTAAGGAGTATTGAGTGTCTTTCTGTAGATAATTTTCTCTCCAATTTTGTTTTACATATAAATAAAACTTGTGATTATGTTAATTTAATGATATTTTAAGAAGATGTCGTTTGTTTATTAAAAAATAGGTTTTAGAACTAAAATATTTTTAAAATAAATACATAAAGTTTTTAAGTTTTCTCTTTTTTGTTCTTAGTACGTAATGAATTTCACAATCTTTGATGAACAAATTCAACACATAAGTACCTTAGATGTTTTTACTAATTAATATTTTTTTATATTAACAAAATAAAAGCATAAGAAAATCAATTCATACCATGTGTCTAGTGTTGTTCCAGATTCAAATTGATCGGCTTTTGTTGCATGCAATTGAAAAAAATTGTTATTGTCAAGGATGAGGCTTGAGAATTCATCTTTTTCCTACAAAATAAATGTGAAAAAAAATGCATAAAATGAAATATTATAAAAAAAAAATGTGAATATTTTATGGCTTCTCTTAGCTATATTTGCAAATGATTATTTAAATAAAGGAAAAACCTTGGATTCCAATTGCTTGTTAAGATCTTCCAATTTGCGCACCTGCCAATATATATAACTAATACAAATTAATGAGAAGCCTTATGAAGGTATTTTTAGTGAAGATAAAGTTTGCTTTTGATAAGCCTTAAGAATGATAATTTGACAATTTTTATCTTTTTCAAACATATATATATATATATATATATAATAAAGTAAAAAAAAAAAAGGTTATTCCTTTACTAATTTGGTAGGCATTCTAATACAAGACTGGTGACAAGTATTTCTGTATAAGGGTTGAACCACCCTGAAGTGGTCCCCATTTATTTATTTATTTTATTGCTGATAAAAAAAAATAAAGTAAAAAATTTAGTGATAATTATGATGGATATACTTTCTATTTAATATTTTATAGAGGATTGGATTTCTAACACCATCTCTTGAAAATAGTATATAATTTTTCTCTTACAATAATCCGTTTTGTAAAATAAGAAAAAAAAGTTAATATAATTAGTAACATAAATTACATGTCTCGTTAATAAAAGTTAACACAGATTAAAAAAAATCTCTTACTCTTTTCTACAGTATTAAGAAAGAAAAAAAAATATGCACTTTGTTATTTTTGAAAAGTGGGTTTTAATGAATTAATAGGGTAAACAATGTTACCACTGCAAGACAATCATGAAATAGAAACCAATTTTTAGATACCAAAATAATTAGTTACAATATGAACTAAAATAGAGACCATTTTAGAAACTAAAAAAAAATTGGTTTCTAAATTAGTTTATATCATTTTCTATTATTATTAAATAGTTTTTAAATTGGTATCTAATTAGCAACTAAGGTTTTAACTACCAATTATTTAGTTTCTAAATTTGGTAGCAAAAATCTTGGTTGCTAATTAGATACCAATTTAGAAACTATTTAACACAATAATAGAAAATAAGAGAAACTAATTTAGAAACAAAATTTCTTTTTAGTTTCTAAAATGGTTTCTAATTTAATTACTATTGCAACTAATTATTTTGGTTTCTACAAATTGGTTTCTATTTGTATTACAAAGGATACGAACAAATAAATAAAAACTATTTTTTAATCTACTTATCAAGATTTTTTTATATAACATAATTTAAGATAATAAGATATTCTATTTTTTATCAATAATAAAAATAATATAAATAGAAATATTTTGAGTACTCCAACCATCTACACAAATAATAATAGGAGTACTCTCATTTAATTAGTAGTTTAAGTTTAAATGCATACCTTTTCGCGTAATTCATCAGCTCGTGCCATGAGTTTCTTTGTCTGCAATAATAATCAAAATAAATAAATAAATAAATAAATAAATGTATTTTGTCTTTATAATGCTTTTTTTTACATTTTTAATCCTCTATTTTTTGTCTACATTTGTTATTATTTTTAATCCTATGTCAGAGGCTAAAGTTAAAAAAAAAATAGAAACACAAACAAGCAAATGAAATTAAATTTAGTAGTCCAAAACAAAATAAATATAACTTTATAGAACCATAAATATATTTTTTTTAAAAACCTTAAAAAAATCGTAAGAAGAAAAATAGTGTGCGATATTTGAACACAAGAAAATATTCTAGATGATTTTAAGGTTTTGTATATATATATATGATGATGCATGCATTAGTGAGTGACATTACTTGCTGCTGTCGAGTTAGTGCAAGAGTAATGTCTAGTTGTTTCTCAAGGCTCTGCAATTCTTTAAAGCTAAGAGGCTCAAGTTCTTCTCCTTGAAAATGCCTTCAAAAACACACAAAAAACAATGTAAAGAAACATTTAAACTAATATACACAACATTTTTCTTTCTAAATATAAGAGTAATTGCAAGAAGGAACTTTTTAGTACATATTTTTAAATATATAAGGTTAAAAAAATAAAGTAAGTTTTCGATTTTTTCACCAACTGAATAATATATTAAAAGTAAATATATATGACAAAAAATTTCACACTTATTTTCTACATATATTAAAAGTATACCTTTGTGTCCGCTCAAGAGATTCGTATTTCGCTCTTAATTTCAAGAATTCATGATATGAACTCTGCAAGGCACAGTACTATTAATATGCATGCAAAGATTGTAAATAAATAAATAAAAAATGCTAAAATAGTGTATTGATAGAAGCAAACCCTCGTAAATTTAAAGAGCTTAAAACAGTGTTAAAAAAGTGTAAATAATTAATATAAGAAGGTGTGTACACCCTGTCTCCTCCAAATAATTTTAAAAAAATAAAAATTAATAAAAAAATTAAAAAGGTTAAATATGTTTTTATCTATATACTTTTATGCAAAATTATTGTAATAAAGAACGAGTTTTTTTATATATCAAAGTAAATTTTCAATATGGATTAAGATAGTTTTTTTATATATTAAAGTAGATTTTTAATGTGGATTAAAATATTAAAATATTTTATAGTGATGTGAATGTTGTCCCATTATAATATAGTTTTAAAGAAAAGAATCCGCGCGTTAGCCAAATAGAAAAGAAAGAAGCCTTTTACATCTTTTGGACTTTACATTCGGAAACATTAAAACCTCCATTTTCTACTGATTGAGCAACACAAACTCAAGACCATGATTTCGAAAAAATGACCTGTGCAGTGCATGTCCTCTATTTCCTTCTGTTCAAAATTCTTCCATAATAAGAAATAATGAACAATGAATATTAGTAAAATTGATTCAACATTTCAAAGTCTTGAAAGTATATCTCTCTTAAAGATTTTGAAGTTCAATCTTGAAAATTGAAGATAATATATTCAAGATATCTTGAAAATGTGATATACATTAATAATCCATTATCTCTTTATGAAGAAATTTTCATTCTTCTCATTTTTTATATAAAGAAAACTTGTGAAGAAAGAAAAACAATGGTGTTGATTCTTGTACAAGGATTGGGATATCCCTGAAGTATCCATTTTAATATTTTTTATTCTTTGCTGATAAAAAAAAGGGAGAAGAATAACATAGAGTAAATGAGAGAATAAATATCAACCATAGTGTGAGATTAAAAATTTTAGTGAAAGACTAGAGCGACTTTGTATTCAATCTTTGTTAGATGAGATTAAGTGTTATCCTCATAGAGTGAGAAAAATCAATATTATAATTCTACTTTCATAGTGAAGATATTTTCTTTATTAGGTCCAACGAGTTTTTACTTCTCAAATTGAAGAGATTTTTCCACCTTAAAATTTTCTAGTGTCATTATTCTATTTGCCCTATTTTTATTTTTATTTTGTCTACTTATTGTTTTCGCAAGTGTTCATTTTGTATCTACATCAAGAAAGGATAATTAGTTTTAATTTGTCTAATGCCTCCAAATTCCAAAATTAAGCAAAATTTTATTCCCCACCACACACCTCACACCAACCAAAGAACTGACACTTAATTTTTTTCAATCACCGATTCTCTGTGGCTAAAATTTCTGATACCCTAAATCAAGATCCAAAATGGTAAAGATCCCAAAACCCTATATGATAATGTAGATCACGCAAAGAGATTGTTTTTTTAAGTAGGGAGCTATGACTGATCCAAAAAAAATGTGAGGGTGCAGAATGTAAGAGTGTCAAAGAATGGAGGGAGTGTCAAAGAATGGAAGGGGAGAGACATTAGATTGCACCGAATAGAGGTTTCACACATAGAAGACATTAACTAACATGAGTGATATGACTCGGTTAGCTGGGAGTTCCTACATTATATGTTGGAAAGGCTGGGTTTTTGTGCTCAATGGATTCGATGGATAAAGTGTTGTTTAGAATCTGCTTCAGTCTCTGTATTAGTGAATGGCAGCCCAACTAGAGAATTTACTCCTAGGAGGGAACTTCGTCAAGGTGACCCGCTTGCTCCGTTCCTCTTCCTTATAGTCGCTGAAGGGTTGACTGGGGTGTCTAGGATGGCTGAAGAGAAGAATTTGATTGACAGTCTGGAGGTTGAAAGAGCTAAGGTGAAGGTTAATATGTTACAATACGTTGATGATACCTTATTCTTCTGCGAAGCGAATACCAAAAGCGTTTTTAATATTAAGGCTATTTTGCTTTGCTTTGAGCTTGCTTCTGTGCTTAAGGTGAATTTTTTAAAAAGCAGAATTGGCGGGACGGGGTTGGATCAGTGTTCGCTTCAACGTTTTGCAGCTATTCTTAATTGTAAGGTGATGGTAACTCCTTTTGTTTACTTAGGGTTACCGGTAGGTGGGTGCCACAAGTGCGATGTTTTTTGGAACGGGGTGTTAGAGAGAGTTAAGGGCAAACTGTCGAGGTGGAAAGGCAGGTGTTTGTCGATGGCTGGGAGGATCTGTTTGATTAAGTCAGTCCTCTCCTCAGTCCCGTTATTCTTTATGTCCTTATTCAAACTGCCATCTGGGGTGGCTGACAAGTTAGTTTGGATCCAAAGGAATTTCCTTTGAGGGTGGGGCTCTAACGGAAGGAAGATCGCTTGGGCCTCTTGGAATAAGGTCTGCGAGCCTCGGGACTACGAGGGTCTTGGAATCATTGATTTAAGGACTTTTAACCTGGCCCTGTTAGGCAAGTGGATTTGGAGGTGGGATTCGGCCAAGGGAGGTCTGTGGAAAGAGATTCTCTACTCTAAATATGGTGGATGGAGGAATTTGATAGCAAAAGGTAAACCTTGCAGGGGTTCCCTATGGTGGAGAGACTTGAAGGAGGTTTGGGCTTCAGAGGGCTGGGGCAGAAGTTTTGAAGATGGGGTTGAGTGGAAAGTTGGTGATGGAGGGAATATTTCATTATGGGAGGACAGCTGGTTGAATTGTGGTGCCCTGAAGGGAATGTTTCTGAGATTATATCCGCTTAGCACAGCTAAAGCTGCTAAGGTGGCCAAGATCGAGAACTGGTCTAATGGTGTTTGGATTTGGCATCTGTGCTGGCGTAGATCCCTCTTTGACTGGGAGAAGTTGTTGGAGGAGCAGTTGAGTCAGTTGCTGCAAGGGGTGAAGATGGATGTGGGAGGGGTGGATAGCTGGGTCTGGAAGGTTGAGGGATCTCAAAGTTTTACTGTTAACTCAGCTTATATTAAGGTAAGGAGGGTTAGTGATGGGGAGTCCTCTCCGATTTACTGTAGGTTATGGAGGTGTAAAGCCTTGCCTTCTGCTGTATTCTTGGCCTGGAGGGTGTTGGAAAATAGGATTGCGACTAGGGTTAATTTGGTAAGGCGCGGGGTGGTGGTTGAAAACCTTGTATGCTGCTTGTGTGGGAAGGTTGAAGAGTCGTCGAGTCACTTGTTCTCCATTTGTGACTTTGCTTGGAGGGTCTGGTGTCTTTGCTTTGAGTGGCTTGGAGTGTCGTTCGTAATTCATTTGGATCCTATGCAAAATTTTATCCAATTCAGGTTGAGTCAGGCATCTGTTTCGGTTAATGATGTTTGGGGGGGCAATTTGGGTTGGAATTGTGAGTGAAATTTGGAAGCATAGGAACCCGGTCGTCTTTAATGGAGGAGTGGCAGATGTGTTAGAAGTTTTTGCCTCAGCACAAGTAAAGGTGTGATCTTGGATTGTTGCAAAGTCCCGCGAAGTTTATTTTTCCTACCCCTATTGGGTTCTTGATCCTTTGGCCTGTATACGGCTGATTTGGTAAAGCTAGTTAGCGCTTAGTTTGGTTGGTCCTTTGTCCGGCAGTTTTGCGTGTCGTGTTAGGAGTTGGATTCTATGTGTTCTTGTAAAAGGGTTGGACCACCCCTAAAGTAGTTCCCATTTATTTATTTTTTATTGCTGATAAAAAAAAAACTATGAGTGATTATTTCCTTTCCTATTAGTAAATAATTTTTTTTCTTTGATTACTGGTAAAAAAAAGTTTGAATATAACCAACATACTTTTATATTTAAACATTTAAGTGAGTTAAAAATTTTACATAAAAAAAAAATTAAATGTCATGTAAAAAAATATTCATAAATACTAAAATTTTGAGTTGAAAATGATGTTATAATCACTTATACGACTAATTATACTAATCAGAATGACTTATTCTTATTGGTCATGAATACGTGTATCCGTAAAAGAAAAAGTCTCAATGCTCATCTATTTTACTTAACACGTTTGAAATGGTATTGAATTTATGAGTATATATTTGCAAACACATTATGGATCCTTTTGGTTTCGTAAGTTAGTTCCTCAAAATCTTGTCACAAAAACTAGCACACACACACTACTTTTTCTTGTTGTTGAATACTAAAAATAATATGGGAACTTAGCTGGAAAATCAAAGCTTTACCCATTGCTAAATGCTTTGCATGGAAGGTTCTTAAACAGAGAGTACCTACAAAAGACAATTTATATAGGAGGGGAGTCCATCACAGTGACTTAGCATGCCCAATGTGCTCTGAAAGTAGTGAAACTTTACAACATATGTTCTTTTATTATAAGATAACACCAAATGTATGACAATCATGTGATGGACACAATTAACCACAACAAAATTTTAATCAGTTTGGACTAGTCCAACTTAACCTGAAAGGAAACCAGCTGATCTAGAAAGGAGCATGGGTTGGGTTTTCTAGAACTTATGGAAACAGAGAAATGAAGTGGTTTTCCAAATTAAAACCCTGAATGCAGAACAAATATTGACTGCATCAGTGTTTATGGTAGGATCATAAAACGGTACTGTCACAAAAAGGAGACCTAAGCAAGGATACAAAAGATGGGACATATTTACCTTAATAAATGTAAAAAAGCACACTTAGGTTTGGTCAGCTGAACTGATAAATAAACAAGCATATGCTGACGGAACAGAGGGTTGGAGTGAAGATTTCAAATGTTTCATTTTTTTTGATAATTTTTGTTTTGTTTTAGGATACGTTTATATTGATACACCCCATAAGAAAACTTCACTATGTGTACATATATTTCATTTTGTATATGTATTAATGTTCTATTTACATGCAAAAGTTGATTTTTCGTTTTGAAAGAGAAAAGATATAACCACGGGACTATATTCTTAATTTTGCTTATTTATGACGGCACAGTTGACAAATCCATTCTAATACATTTGTTTTTTAATAATTGACGTTGTTTTCAGTACATGGCATGTTGATTGGATAATAAATGTGTATTAAAGTTACTTTGTTTACCTTTTATATCTACAATTTTCATTCATATAAATTATTTATTACTAACAAACTAAACTAATTAGAAGTATTTTTATAAAAAAAATGTAAGAGATTATTAAAAAAATATTATTTAAAACACTACTTATAATAATGAGATAAGGTAAGAAAATAAAATTTAAAAGAAATTGTTAAAAAGAAGAAACCTGTGATTCGAGTTCCGATGAATCACCAGTCTGTAACTTGCTGTAACGACATTGACGATATCTCTCAACGATTTTGTTAATACTGATCACAAAATAAAATATTGTCATTATCATTATTAATATTGGTTAATTTTAGTAGTGCTTGATAGAGTAATGAGATATAACATATATGAACAAATATTATTAGAAAAAACTTCATTTTTGGAATGGCTATAGTTCTCTAGTATAAGGTTTTAGAACTTTTAGTCTTAATAAAATAAAATCATACAATAAATTTCTGTTTTTCTCAACCTAATATAATCTCATATGATATGAATAAGATCCGAATATTAGAACCCTGCATATGGTATGCTTACGCATGCATGTGTACGAAGCATGATATATAGTATATTGTAGCCAAGGAACTTAAAACAAAGCATCAAAATGTTGGACCATATTTTTTTTCTTTTCTTTTGAGTTGTATACACCTTTTTAGGTTTACCCAATAAAATACCACCCTCTTATGATAAAACAAACACTATTGCAAAATAGTGATTTAACAATAATATACAACTAACATGGATTGGATTAAATACGAAACGATGTAAAAGAAATATCACTAAAAAAATTATATATTACATTAGTTATATAAAAAAACCGCTGTAAAATGTGTCTTATAATAGTAAAAAATTTAAAATTTATTTTGTGTGATATATTATGTCGGCTGAGACTATGAACCAATGAATGTATTAATTTTGATTAAAATGAAAAGATGTTTAAACAATTTTAATTTACAGGTTATATATCACATTGTTATATGTTAAATGTATTAGTATTGAGTTCGAGAATGTTCAATCTTTAACAATGTGTATTCAGTGAATCTTGATTCTCTTTTTGAAATTTAATATAAAGATTGAATACTACGTCTAATTTTAATTATATATATATAAGTTTCATTATGTTTAAAAAAAACAAAATAGTAATGACAATCATTATTTTGGACTTGAAATTGTTCATGTCGACAATTTAGAACACTACTAGAAAAACATTAAATAGAAACCAATTTTAAAGATAAAAAATAATTAGTTATTATATTGACTAAATTAGTTACTATTTTATAGATTAAAAAATTATTGGTATCTAAATTAGTTTCTAAAATTATAAATTAGTTTCTAAATTCGTATCCAATTAGGTACCAAGATGTTAGTTTCCAATTTTAGAATCTAAAGTAGTTGGTAGCTAAAAGTTTGGTAGCTAATTAAATACCAATTTAGAAATTAATTTATAAATTTAAAAACTACTTTACTAATTATTTTTTGTCTCTAGAATTAGTTTTTATTTAATGATTTTCTTATGGTGGAAAGATTAAATACATGTTTTCATAACTCATTAGTACATATAATTAATGATATTATGTATATTTCATGAAATTTTGGTTCATTGCATTTTGTATTGATCTTCGGGTGTATATTTGATTGTGGTTGACTTAACGTCACCACTTCCATTTTGTGTTACCCGAAAACCAATCCAAAATGCTGTCAAAATTTTGTGAGATATAAATAATGCATATTAAAAGTTTACATACAAATGAAATATAAAAAATTGAATCTTCTTGCATAAACCATGTTCTTCTATTACGTAGTAATGAATCAAAATTAGATAAATGCAAGTCAAATCAGTGATGTGTATTAGAATGTCATTGAAGAGTTTCTACAGTTTACTCAAAGAAATAGGGGAGGTATAAATTGAAGATATTATTTTTCTATGTTAATTGTTTGAATGAGAGATAACTAGAAATTCAGTTGATACGAGAACATGTTCTTTGTGATGGTTTATAGAAGCGCTATACAATGTGGACTTGGCGTGGTGAAGTTGTAGACCTACCACTTGTATATCAATGTCAATAGTCTAATATACATTATGAGGATCACATGGAGGACATGATTCGTGATATTGGACACATTATTTCCAGCAAGCACACATGTATGATTCGTTGAAAGATGATTTAGAAAAATCATTGTATATCGACTATACAAGTTTCACATGTTTGTCATACTAAGATTAATTAATATCATAACAAGACATGAGCGCACAATAAAAGCTTCACGGAATCGCTTGAGTTGTTGCATGGAATGTTTTCAGAAGATAATATATTGTCGACCCGTCGTTATGAGACAAAAAAGATAGTGTCCGATGGGTATGGAGTACTAGAAAATACATGCACGTCCCAATGATTGTACATTGTATAGAAAAGAGTTTGGAACATTGTACAAGTGTCCAAGATGCAGCTATCACGATACAAAGTGAAGGATGATGATAATGATGAAGATAACATGAAAAAATGTTCTCTTGCAAAGGTATTATGGTATCTTCCAATCACATTGTAATTTAAACATTTTTTTGTCAATGTTAATGATGCCAAGAACCTTATGCAAATGGAAGAAAATGTAATGGACTATTACGACATGTTTTCGATTCATCATAGTGGAAGAAACCGATTGTTTGTACCCTAAGTTTAGGAGTGATCCAAGAAATCTAGACTTGGACTTGCAATTGATGAACCCTTATTGTACCTTAAGTAGCAAACACAATTCATGATCCATTTTGGTAATTATTTATAATTTGTCGTATTGGTTGTGTATGAAAAGAAAATATAAGATGTAGTTTATAATTATATCATGTCCATGACAATCCGAAAATGACATAGATATTTATCTAAGTCTGTTGATAGAAGAGTTGAGGTTAGTATGGGATGAAAGAGTTGAGGTATTTGATGCATATCAGAAGGTGAATTTCGATTTACGTGCATTATTATTTTGTATCATTAATGATTTTCCAGCATATTAAAATTTGAGCGGTTATAATGTTAAAGGACATCATGATTGCCCAATAAGTGAAGAGAACACAAGTTACCATCAACTAAAACATAGGAGGAAGACATCTTACATTGAGCATCAAAGGTTTTTGAAATGTAATCACCCTTATCGTAGGTTAAAAAAGGCTTTCAATGAATGTCAGTAGGACAAAACTTCACCCCGAACTGGTGAGGAAGCGACAATTGAGTTTGCCAAATCGAAGTGACTTTTGGGAAAACACATGAGAATAGTGGTGTGAAAAACATATGGAAAAAGAAATCAATATTCTTTGAACTTCCATATTAGTCCAAGTTAGATGTTAGACATTGCATGAATGCAATGCATTTGAAAAAGAATGTATGTGGTAGTATAATTGACACATTGGTAAACATTAAGGGAAAGACGAATGATTGACACTTGATTATAGGTTTCTTATATGTCACTATGAAAACTAAACTTTATTTCGCATTTTAGTTTTTTGTATAACGATTCAATGGACACACACAAGAAGAAATATGTCATGAATGAGCAAAATATTATATACGATTAGAAGTCAAAAACTTGTATGATTTAGAATTGTGGATAGACATTTTTTTTTCCATATTGTTTGTTTAGTTTTGGTTATGTTATGTTTGATTTATTTTTCTATTTTGATTTGGACAAATTTTGTTATTCCAAAGTTTGGATAGTAATATTATATTTTACTAGCAATATGGTATGTTTGCTTACAACTTACAATTATAGGTGGAAAAAATAATAAAATTGATCAAATTATTTAAAAATAACGTAACATATTACATTGGTTGTGGCTAGAACTGATGCAATATGTGTCATTTTGCTAACACAAAATTACACGAAAATAGGATATTACATTGGTTCAAGAGGGAATTGGTATAATATGTGACCTTTTCAAACACAAATTTACATTAGGAAGAGATTTTACATTGGTTCTAAGAGAGAATCAATCTAATAGATGACTTTTTTCTTCACACGACAATGGTACAATTCCAAAAAAGAATTAATGTAATATGTTTCTTGTTTTTTTTTTATTTAACTCTTTTATATAGTTAGTGTCTAATCCGAGGTCATATTTGTATACTTTAATGAGTTTTTTAATTGATGTAAAATGTGTTACACTTTCTATATCATTGAGATACAATGATTGAACTAATGTAAAAACTCGTTTATAATCAATTTAAAATGTGTTTTTTATAGTGAAAAAATTGAGAAAGATTAAACTCAAATTAATATTCAATAAAGAAGGAAGTTAGTTATTAATAAACTCAAATTAATTATTAGCTTGGGCTACTAAATGATCATGAGTTGAAAACATGCATGCATTCATAGCACTCACTATGATAATCGAACTACAGAATTCGGAAGTGTAATAATTTCCCATGACAGATTTGAAGGAAGAATATGAATTCAACAACAACAAAAAATCTGATAGACCAGAAATCAATCAAGCGAAACATATTAGTAACATGAAAAGATCAACTATTTCCAACAATTAGTTTATAAAGTAAGCTGAAATAAAAGGTTAACAAAACATTTATGAGAAAGCTCTACTAAAAGCTGAAAATTGTGAAAAATTATAAATTTATTTGAGGTTCATTTCTAATTTTGAGTTTTTTTTCTTCTGATTTTGTAGGTTCATAAATTTAAACCAAGCATTCAAACTTAGGTTTGAATTACTCTTGAACTAATATGACCATGTACATCTGAAGACATAAATTTGCATCATTCCATGCCCTAATTAACTATGCATGTACAGCAGGTGTTGGCAAAATGAATTGAAAAAGCAAAAGAAAGACGAAAGAGAGAGAAAAATTACTCAGTGCTGCTGTACTGAAAAAGCTTGCCAGGGCTAGAAAAGATGATAAGGGCAACTTCTGCATCACAAAGCACAGAAAGCTCAAATGCCTTCTTCAGCAACCCACTTCTGCGCTTTGAGAACGTTACTTGACGGTTTATCTTGTTCTCTATTCTCTCCAGAACAACCCTTCCTCTTCCCATGCTTTCTCTCTCTCTCTCTCTCTCTCACTCACTCTCACTCACACAGTAAAACAATAACTATATGGTTCTATATTGCATTTTCCTTTCTGTATTTATATATTCTACTGCAGAAGGGGTAATGGATAAGCACATGCATAAGGGACAGCGAAGATAATACGATCAAGATTCCATATTCTACTTCTATCCCCAAACTAATGACCACGCTTTTCCCCGCATTATCAGGTCAAGAACTCATCGTGAAGCTAAAGTTTTTGTGATTTACCAACTACTGCTAATTAGCATTATTGCTTTTCAAGTTGAAATGCGTTCGTGTAAAGTGTAAACAAAAAGTTGAAAACGAGAACCACTCAGCTTCTTTAAACCAATCACATAAAACTGCTTCACCTTAACCAGTTAGTTTTAAATTAAGCATGTAATCTTGTTATGAATACTACCAAAACTGTGTTTATGTTTGCAGTAATTTTAACAGAAAGAATTAATGCATGTGATTCTACAAAAAATAGTTGAAAAGGAGAAAATAAGATGTAACATTTTTGAATGGTATAAGTCAAAATCTTAATTATTTTACAAGACATGTATTAGAAGGAATACAAATAATATTGCAGTGAAGTGCGGAACACTTTATCCATCACTTCCAGTAACTTTATTCTGAATAATGAATTGGACTAATATGCAACCAGAGCCATATATAATATTGTCATTAGAATTAAATTTGCAAGGACGTGTTTATTTAGCAGCTTCACCCTTGGTTTTCTGAGTTCTGAGGAACTTAACTTGGCTAAAGAAATCTGCTGGATTCTCATTCCATAGCATTTAAATATCTTTGGTAGCACACCAAAACTTTAGGTGTATTATTTAGAAGAATATATGCTAGAGAAAAGAAGAGAATTGGAGAAATGAAAAATATCGTCTGAGGAATGTGCATGAGACAAAATGGTAACCTTGGATTTTCTCTTTTCCATGATGATGCTTTTCCTTTTTCAAATTATCCACTTTCTCAGCAGAGCCAAAATATCTGTATTTATATTCTTAAAATATTAATATTTTCAACAAATTTTAATGTTATTTTCATAAATAAATTATTGTTTGATTATATATATATATATATATATAAATTATTAAATAAAAACTAATTTTAAAAATAAAAATAATTAGTTACTGTTAAGTAAATTAAATACTATTTTAAATATTAAAAATACTATTAATATTTTAAATAGTTTCTATTATTAATAAAATTTATAAATTAATATTTAATTAGATATTAAAATTTTAGTTATCAAATAATTTATATTTTAAAATTAATAACTAATTAGATGCTAATTTAAAAATTAGTTTATAAATTTATTAATAATAGAAATTATTTTAAATATTAATAATTTTTTATTTTTAAAATAATATATATTATAGTGAATATAGTAATTAATTATTTTTTATCTTTAGAATTAGTTTTTATTTTTTAATCAATAATAAATGAAAAAAATAATTTTTATTTAATAATTTAATGATTTGCTCTTGGTTAGAATGTACAAATGACTGTTTAAATTAAGTAATCACATAGTTATTAACAAACAAAACATCTTAAAACCAAGGGAAAGAGACATAATTAACACTTCACCATATTCACTATAATTAAGACAAGAAAAGGTGGTTTGTATGAAAGAAAGGCAATAAAAGGTGGTACAGTAATACGTGTCGATCAACCTGAATATAAATTTTGATGTTTGCTTCATTTTCAGTGATAATAGCCATTGAAAATGTGTATGGTGACTGTTTTCCATTTGGTTAACAATGTTCATCTTTGTTGTGATCGATTCTCAGTCATATTGTCACTTCAATCTCATCTAATCTATAAGGCAATTTCTACTTTCTTTTTCTTTTTCAACTTTACCCTAGATGTTGTTGGACCAGAGAGACTTTTATCACTTGGATTCAATTCCACTGAACTTGGACACGTTTCAGAACCCTAATGGCTCTTTCCCATGCTACAAAAGCTGAACTTCACTTCACCTTTTATCAGTTTCTATGTAAAACATGTTCATCCATCTGCAAATCGACACCTTGCAGGCTCACAAGTAGTGTAACAGAGCAGGGGAATTCTATTTTTCTTTATCATTATTTTCAAATTATGTTTATACTTTGTTCTCACATACTATATTGTAGATGAAAGTTGGCACAAGAACCCACACTTGGCAATTTTTATTCTCTGTATATGATTTTTATTCTCACATTTTGAAACCTCGAAAACTTTAAAGACTAAGTAGTAAAATATTTTACTGCATTAATTTTTGTTAACATTTTATACATTTCCCTTTGTTAAAACAATCACCTATCTTTAACAACTTCAAAATAAAGTTTTTTATATGTTTTTGACCAGCCTTCACTTTTGAAATTTAAATTGTACCAAACATGCTTCTTGTCTCATATTTTGTCGTTAATTCTTTTATAATATATAAAAAATTAAATATTAAATAGTTAATTATTATATTGATGATTAAATTAGATATTATTTTATAAATTAAAATATTTTTGATATTTAAAGTGATTTCTGTTATAAATAAAACTTTCATAAACTAGTTTTAAATTGATATTTAACATTAGCTATTAAGATTTTAATTATTAACAACTTTAATAAAGGTTGGATGAGAATATTGGTATGAGTTTAAATATTTTGTTGATTGTGTTTGATTTTAATGATAGAATGTTGTTGTTGTTTTTTCTCAGACAATTTTTCTTTTTTGTTATCACAAGAGTTCTTATTAAGATTCTATGATTTTTTTTTGTTGTTGTGAGACTTCATGTTTAAGGATTGAGGTATCATGAAATACCTTTATTTTTTTATGTGCAGATAAAAAATAACTTTAAATTTTAAATTAGTCTTTAATTAATTAGTAATTAATGTAGAATCTAAAGTAGAAAGTAGTTAGCAGTTAAAATTTTAGTCGATAATATTTGATACTAATTTAAAAAATATTTTATAAATTTTTATTAATAATAGAAATTACTTTAAATACTAATAATATTTTTTTAAAATTTATTGAATGACTATTTTTTTAAAATTAATTTATATTTAATGATTTTTTTATAGTGAGAAATTTACTACTATAATTAACTTGTAATTACGTTGTAACATGATAAATTAATGGTGACTATGTAGTTAACATGCTTTTTCACACAAGTTAATATATTTTTGAAAAGAAGCCAAAGGCAAAATATGCTGCTAAGCTGAGTTAGTACTCTTGCATGTTCTTATTAAACTTGAGTGGAGTGAAAGAAAGAATAATTCTCTCTCCAGCAAAGATTTAGATTATCGATCACATTATTTTTTATTTTTTAAATTAATTTTGTAATAACCAATAATGGTTGAGATTTGAATGATTGTAGTTGAAAAGTAGCTCGGCAGAAAAGAATTCCATTTGTATTGGCATTTTACATCACTTTGATTGGCAACATAATTTCGTTCAGTAAATCAATGGCTGAAGGAAGAAAGAATCTAAGAAAAAAAATGTATATATCCACTAGATGACTAGATGGTTTTTTTTTTTGTTTTGATGGTGGTAGTACAAAGAACTCACAGACAAAAAGATAGGTTACTGTATTAGTATAGAGTCTAGACACTACTTGTTATCGGCTGAATAATTGATATTTTTTTTTTCCAGTCATACTTTCCTCTCTTTTCTTTTTGAATTCTCGATCGAAAGTGCACCGGTAAAAGACTTTCAAACAATAAAATAAGATTTCTATTTAAATATGATTAATATATTGATAAAAAATATATTTTATTATTGTATAATCATGCTTATTTATGTAAAAAAATAAGAATTTATAATATACTGTTTTATTGATGAACCGTATTTAATGTGTATCATACATTAAATAGAATTACATGATTTGTTACATATTTTCTTCATATACCTTAGTGTATTCACTCTGTCAATTTTATTTTATTTTCGCAAAAATTCGATTTGCTTCGTTTTCCTTTCCTGATAGGTGTTTGAAACCTATGGAGTGTATGAGGTTTGTCTCTTGAAGTTGTTTGTTAGGTGTAGAAAGGACAAGGTTATTTTTAGTTAATTTAGAGGTTTGTGGTTCTATGTACAAGGGTTGAACCACTTCTAAAATAGTTCACATTTATTTATTTTTTATTGCCAATAAAAAAAAGTTATCTTCAATATCATATGATATGTTTCGTCCAGTTTCGATTGGTATAGTTACTAATAATAATATTATTGTAGTTTTTTTTTCCATTAAGGTTATCTAACAATGAAAATATATCAATAAATAATAAAGTTGGATTTTTTTGTTTATAGTACGTCCTTTAGAAAAGAAAGGATAAATAAATAGCTAAAAAATGATTTTGATTTTAGCAGAAAATATTATATTTATACACATTTTATTTTTCTGACATAAATATATCATTTGGCCTTACAGTTTCTATTTGCTTTAATTATTAATATTTTTATATAAGATAAAAATAATTATTTATTATATTGATTAAATTATATATAATTTTATTGAAAAAAAAATACTAATATGTTTTTATTATTGATAAATAATTTTTAAATTAATATTTTTAGCTACCAATTTTAAAATATAAATAATTAATACCTAATTTAATATTTAATTTAATTTTTAAAATTGATTTTTATTTAATATTTTTTTAGTAGTGAAATAAAATTATCTATAAAGTTAATATTTAATTTGGTATTTTTATAATAAGCTTATTAACATATTATAATATTTTTGGAAACATATTTGTACAAATTTATGATTTCGCATTAAAATAACACAATTTTTTTGGGGCCAAATTTACATTCACCTGTTTCAAAATGAATTCACGACCATTGAATTCCTAACCATCTTTTCTCCTTATAATTAATTTATTTCAAGTTTTGATTCCTATAAATGTATCAAAAGTTTAATTTTAAATCTCTAGTTTAAAAAAGATCTAGTTTGTTACGTGCAATATGCCAAAACATGTTCCTTATTATGAGATGCAATGAATTGAACGAATGTAAATTGGAAAAATTAATTGATAGAAAATAGAATAAATTTATAAGAACCAATAAAAAAATAAAATTAAGGATGAAAACCCTGTAAACTATAATTTTTGTATCAATAATAAATAAATTAAATTACATGGATTAATAAATATCACATGTGATAATAAGTGAAACTAAACCTTTAAAGTAAAAGATGAAAACTAAAATTAGAAGGTGTTTAAACCTAAAACATAAATGGACTTGAAATTATATATATTGGATTGGAAAAAAGAGGATATGTAGGTTAAATGGGTGACGAATTTCTTTAGGACAAAACTGCTGACAGAAAAAGGGGTCCTACGGTGGAGAAAACACTTTCCAAGAGAATCAGCAATACATCACTACTATGTCTCTGTACTGTTTTTAAAAATAGAATCTATTTCTTTTATAATTTAAGTTTATCAAAATATAATTTTAAACTTCAATATATGTATTTTGTTTTGTAAAATTGAATAATAATACTTTACTACTTTTACGGTAGGATTGTACTTAAGTTATCCCAATACTCTCAACAAAATGCAATATATAAATGTTTCAAACAATTTATGAAATTGAGTTAATTAAAATACAAATTTTACATTACTGGTCGGGATGGACGAACCATTTCATCCCGTATAGTATCGAATATTGTCTGACCACATAGAATTAATGCACCAAAATAAATTAAGGATATACGCAAAAAAAAAAGTCAGATAATTTCACGTCCTATAAACGAGATAACTCATAAATAGTATGAATAAGTATGATTATAAAATAAAAAGGTACATTTTATCAATATATTAACCATATTCATATTCATAATAACTCTTATTTGATTCTCGAAGAGTCTTTTGTAGGTATACTCCCGACCGAGAACTAAGGAACAAATACGAAAAGGAAAGAAAAGAAAGCACGATCGAGGAAAGAGTGTCATCGGTAACAATACTATCTAGACTTTATACAAATAGAAATTAAGTTAATAGTTAATATTCACATTTTTAAAAAAAAATTAATCAAATATTCTATTTCGGTACAGAAAAACAAATAACTTCTACAAAAATAAAAATCTAAACCTTAAACAAAATAACAGAGACCAATACTTATATAAAATAAAAAACATAAATGTAACAAAAATTATGTCTTTTTTTTATTCGAGAAACAACCACGTATAATTAATTGATTATGTGTGCATATTGGACACTGAATATAAAGTCAAACGGACTCATATGATTATAAGTATGTGGAATCATAGTATCTCTTTTATTTCATTAACAATGAGTGTTTTTATGAAGTTTGTTGAAGTGATGATAATCTTAATTTGTAGCTTTATGTAAAACTTTGTAGACACAATTAAACAAATATTCTATTAGAGTAGTCTTGTTACAATATTATCTATTAACGTGAGTTTCATGCCTCATTAAAAGAAGTAAATTATAAGGAACCACACTACTAAAAATTATATTTGCTAAATATAATTAAAAAAATATAACTGTTTTAAGCATGCGATAAAATAAAAAAATATCATAACTACCTTATGCAGTATTATTAAATTTTGTTATATAACTAAATTTGTAAGTTGGAATATTGAGTATTTTTATAAATAATCTATAAGTTAATTTGAAAAAAAAAATATTATACGCATAAATAACTAAATTATATCAAAATATTTTTATAAAGTAGTACTAAATATTTTGTGTTCTAATATATTTATAATCATAGTTTTAATATATATATATATATATATTTATATTTATAATAAAAATTACATTTTTTGTCGATAAAAAATGGATGCAAACCCACAAAAACTGAGAAGAAAACATTGGGTTTGTGTTGGCTAAGAAGCTAACGAGAAAAGCGTAGAAGCAAATTCCATTTTGCGTCGCCCAACGACAATGTAAATTGTGTGGGCCAAGCCGACGTGAACCAGACGCAAATATCGTCAGTCTCGCTAACATAAACAAGGATGAAATATTTCGACCAGACCGACAAAGATGGATTAGAAACATCCTTATGCGTTGACCAAGCTGACATAAAAAAAATTGAAATTAGAATTGACGTCAACCTAGCCGACACAAAATATATATAAAAATATTGTGTGGACCTGACCCACGCAAAAATGAAAGCTAGAAAAAAAATTAGACATAATTACCTTATTCGTCCTTACATTTTGGGGCAATATTCAATTTAGTATAGTGGTTTTTAAAAAAATTAATTTGGTCCCTATGTTTTTTAAAATGTATGCAAAATGGTATTTTCTGTTAAGTTGCACGGCGTCAACTAGTGCTTATGTGGCAGAGAGAAGAGGTTATGGGTTTAGGGTGAGGTGTGAGGTGTCAATGACGTGGATGGTTAGATTAGTTTAGTGAAAAATGAATTAGGGATTAGGGTTTCTGGAATTTGAATTGGAGGTTACGAATTTGTAATTGTAAGCAAGGTTGAGGGTTTGTGAGGTACGCTATTTTGAGATGCGATTGTGAGGTGCGTTTTTGCGGTTCGATCCTGAGCCCGTTCTGAGGTGCGATCCTGTGGTGCGATCCCGAGTTCGTGAAGTGCGATTGTGTGAGGCAGCATTTGTGGAACCCAAAGGCATTGTTGAGCGTGGTGCATTTTCGTGGGTTGTCGTTATTAAGGTTAGTAGTTTTTGACTTACTTCTAGAGTGATTCTGTTTGTGATTACTTTGAGAGAACATTTACAAAGTAGTTTATGATGTAGGGTCCACCATGTGCAAGATTTTTCTATGTGTGGTCCAACATTTGGTTTCTGATATAATTAAGTGAATGATTGCTTTGTAATTTGTTTGTTATTTGTGGTCATATGTATATTTATATTACAGGGATACCTTTTATAAAGTCCATATCATGGCAGAAGGTTATTTTCAGCTTATGGTCCACCATAGTGGGACATTTTGTGATGCGAGATATGTTAGTGGTGATACATCAACATGGTCATGTGACGATGATAGATTGAGTTACTTTGAAATACTTGGCATCCTAAAGGAGATAGGGTTTTTAACAATACAGGAGATGTGGTATTCACGTGGAGGTTGTGAAGAGTTGGAAAATAGATTGGAGGTTTTGGTTGATGATGGTGGTGCAATAGAAATGTTGAAAATTGCAAATACACATGGTGAAGTTCATTTATTTTTAGTGCATGTTGTTTCAGAGGCAGAAGTGTCACTAGTGCAGAAATGTAAAACAAATGCGGCTATTTTAAATTTACAAATGCGGTCATAGAACCGCATTTGATCAGCACGCATTCGTAAATCTGGCATTTACAAATGCGGTCATAGGACCGCA
>Ga0123342_1003720_pt1 | contig 24153 bp, 13 predicted proteins | sample Turbeawhitnodule_FD_89960 | JGI IMG/M metagenome (GOLD analysis project Ga0123342, IMG submission 89960) | Root nodule microbial communities of legume samples collected from Mexico - Turtle bean Mexico white nodule | ecosystem: Host-associated > Plants > Roots > Nodule | place: Mexico: Nepantla... | reverse complement strand
TGTTGTTCTTGTAGTGTTCAAGAACTGCTGTGTTTGTAAGTAATTGGTACTGTTTTTTAGTGGATTCCACCTTGGGGTAAGGTGAGACTGGATGTAGCTCTGCATGAGTGAACCAGTATAAAACCTTGTGTGTCTTTTCTTCTCATCCCTGCACTCGTTTCTGGTTTTGCTTATTTCTGTCAAGAACTAAATCTGTTCTTTTGAAATTGAATCTGTTAATTTTGGGTTTGAGTAAAAACTGTTCTTCCTGATTTGTTAAAGTTCTCTGATCATAAACAAGGTTGTTGTATATGATGGTTTAAGTGATTAGTGAACAAACTGTCCATTCATTAAAATCTGATAAAGAATCATTCTTCTTAAAACCTTGTGTTGAGTAATTTTGTTTGATTTCTAAGCATAGTTGTATCCTTCATCCTCACAATATTAAGCTGATCTGATTTTGTTAAAATTCTCTGTTGATCACATTTTTACATTGAACAAATTCAAATTGTGCCAAGACTGCTCTGAAGAATCAATCTGTTTCATGTAAAAACAATCTGTTCTTTTTGCCTCTGGAATACTGAAAATTATGTGTTCTTGCGAAAATTTTATAAGCTCAATTCACCCCTCCCCTCTTGAACTTAGACACTAATAGACCCAACAAAAGCGTTTGATGTAAAAACAAATTAACTAAAAGAAATTAAAATAAATTAAAAAAAACTAAGTATAACTATTAAACTCCTTAGTTAACCATCGTTAACTAGACTATGTAATAGTTCAATTTATAGAGAACGAAAAATAATAAAAGTGAGAATGTGAAAAGTAAATTGCAAGAAAATGAAATTGTGTGAGAAATGTAAATGAACAAAAAGTAAATTGCATGAAATATAAAGGGTTGGAAACATAAAGGGCACAAAGATAAATTGAGGGAATTGTAAATTGTAGAAATGCAAAAACTATATCGTAAAATAAGGCATGATGAAATGTAAACTAAGAATGCTTTAGAATGTATTAAAAGTGAAAGGAAAATGTAAAAAATTCAAATATAAATGAAAAAAAATGTAAACCAACATGAATTTAATAGAAATGCAATAAAGAAAAGTAGAACACAATTCAACAATGAAAAACAAGGATCGAAACCATGGTTCATTTTTCTTCTACTTCAAATCTAATGGACCTAAATTTGGATTCCTTGATAATGAAGAAGCATATAATCAGTTGTTTCATATGTCCTTAAAAACCTATTTTCAGTCGAAAACATAATTTTTAAAGACTTTGAAGAGAAAAACTTTAAAATAGAGCAACGTCTAACAAGGTGTTCAAATAGCTGAAACCCTTTTCCATAATTTTTTCAAAAGAAGAAGTGAGAAATTGCGAAAAGTAAAGAGAATAAGAAACAGGAATGAAGAAGATAAACTTAAATAAATTATTTGGATCTCAAAATGTCATACAACATAAAACTAAAATTGTCGCATCTACTAACCAACTAAGTATCTAAGTGTCTCAGTGTGTTAGTGTTACTTCTACTCTATTTATAGAATTTCTAATCTTTACAATTGAATGGGCTTTTCAATCGGGCCCAAAAATCGTCTAAAACTAACTAAATGAATGTCAGCTTCTTTCTTCATATTTAGTGTTCTTTCTTCATATTTAGTGTTGACCGTCTAGTGCAGGTTGACCAAGAATTTTTTATCATTTATTGCATGTTTTTGCATATTTTTTTGCTCTTTTAAGTTTCGGTTTCCAATCTTCATCACTTCAATATCATCATTTAAGATTTCAAGGTCAAAATTAAAGGTCAAAATTAGTTCAAAAAATTATTCCTTCAAATTATCAAAACACTCATTAGACAAATCAAGCAAAATTTAGGCTGTAAAATGCAATTTGTATGATGTTCTTTTTGTAAAAACTTTAATATTTTGAAGAAAATACAATCTAATCTAAAATAAAAAAATAATAATAAAAGACACCTCAAGGAAATTATATTGGTCTAGAAAAATACTGAAAAACGGAGAGTTACCAATGGTCTATAAAAGCTCATTAAATGTAATAAGCTCTCAATTATTTGGGCATACTTAGGTTAGGTTGAGAAATTGATTCCTCTCTGTTTTTTTTTTTAATTTAAAGCTAGCATCATAAAGGCTACTTAATGGCTAAAAGTCATAATAGTCAAACTTCGTATGAAGTTTATTGGTATGTTGCTTTTGGGATAGTAATATACTATGTTACTTCTTTACGACTCTAACTTATAAAATTAACTTGCTTCACATGTGTTTTTCATTTCAAACTTAGATCCCCACAAATAAGCATATAAGCTATAATGATGCACTCACCTTTTTTCAGATTTAGTGTACACTCATTTATCAACATTGTTAGTACAAAAACCATCACAAAGTAAAACATTATTGAGATTTTCATGCCATTATTTTGGTGTCTATTTTAGCCCATATAACAATTTTAAAAGTTTGCATACTTTTTTCTCTTGCCAAGAACTACACACCCTTCAGGTTGGGTCATATAAAATTCTTCCTCTAGTTCACCATTATAAAAGGTTGTCTTAACATCCATTTGATAAATAATGAACTTAAGGATAAATTCTAGAGCTAACAATACTCGAATAGAGGAAATCCTGATATCTGGAGAAAAATTATCAAAAGTATCTATGTTGAGTTTTTGACTAAAATATTTTGCCATGGTTTTGCCTTATATTTTTCTATGGGTCTATTAGGATGATACTTTTTCATAAAGATCCACTTATGACCAATGAGATTTCCTCCTTTAGGCAAATATACTAAAGTTCAAGTATTATTTTTCTTGATTTAATCAATTTTAGTTCTAATGGTCTTATACCATTATTTTGCATAAGAAGCACTAGTAGTTTCTAAAAAACTTTTTGGATCATTTTCAACTAGGTGAGTGAAAAAAATCATCTCCAAAAATGTTTTTTGTCTTTTTCTTCTCCTTAAATCCCCACACATGACATCAATAATAATATTTATAGGATGTTCATATGTTTTTCATTAACTTTTGAATGAAAAATATGCTCAAAGAACTTACATTTTTCGTCTCAATTATAGTATTACAATCAATTACATCATTTTTAAGAACAGAAAATCTATAGGCAATACTATGTTCCAAATAGCCTAAAAACATACAATCAAGAGTTTTAGAACCAATTTTTCTTTTCTTAGGATAAGGTAACATAATTTAGTTGGACACTCCCACACTCTTAGCTATTTAAGATTAGGTTGGTAACTTTTACAAACTCATAAGGTGTTTTACCAATTTTCTTATGTGTTATCCTATTTTGTAAAAAACATGTTGTAAGAAGGGTTTCTCCCCAAATATTATCAGGAGCACTAGAACTAATAAACATAACATTCATCATTTTCATAAGAATATTATTTTCCTCTCAGCTACTTCATTAGATTCGGTTGAATATGGTGAGGTTACTTCATGAATAATACTTTCCTTTATACAATAATTATTAAATAAAACATATTCACCACCTCTATCTAATCTAATCCTTTGAATTTTTCTATTTAATTGATTTTCTACTTCTATTTTGTAAGTTAAATGCTTCATCCTTATTTTTTATTAGGTACACTTTAATATCCAATATAATAATTTATAAAGGTTACACAATAATTTTGACTACCATTAGATATGGTTTGTTTTAAGTCAGCAAGATTAGTATGAATTAAATCAAGGAGTTCAGTTTGACTATTCGTAGAATAACATGTTTTCTTGATTATTTTAGATTTTACACATATATCATATTTTCTACTTTTTTTGTCATGCATATTAATTAATCTTACTTTTTGAAATTTAATAACATAGAGAACTTACATGTCCTAATCTAGCATGCCACACATCATAAAAATCAACAATATAAGTAAAAGATCTAGATGCAGATTCATTAACAACTTCATAAATGTTAACTACAAAGAGACCTTGATCACAATATCTCACCCCCCTAAATACATTATTCTCTGTCATCACAATATTGTTAGACTCAAATGACACTTTAATCCCAACATTTCCCAACAATCCTACAAAGATTAAATTAACTCTAATAGATGGCCCATGTAACACGTCGCTTAAAGTCAAAGTCTTTCATATGTAAGCTTCAGAAGAACTCTTCCTTTTCGTAGAACCAAAGTTGACCTCAATCCCTTGCACTATTGTAGGAGGCATAAACATTTTTGTTTGCATAGACTTGTCTGGTAGGCTCAAAGTCTACCACTCATTTGCTCACATTGGTCACAATGTTCACTTGAGAAATTATTGTAGCAATTATTTCTTTCCCTTCAACTAAATTTACCTTAGGATAATTGTTATTCTTGACTCTATGTATAAACTAAGGTGCATGATGACATGAATTTTCACAAACAAAACAGGTTCCTTTCTTCTTGAAGTAGGAGTTATATCCATTAGACGAGAAAATTTAAATATTTTATTTCTTGTGATCAAGTTTTATCTCATACGTTTTTTATTTGATTTGTCTTCTACCATATTTGCCTTAGAAAATAATGTCTTAGCCCTTGCAACAACACATTCATTTATATTGGTATCTTTAAGATGATATCAATATAAGATATAAGAATGACATCTATTTTTGTTTGTGCTTTAGTTGTTTGTTGTCAATCTAGGATTGTAGAAGATTTTTGATCAACAATTATAAAATGAATTCATCGGGTAGGGAAATGTTTTTTGCTTTAATATCTTCAAGTATTTTGTGGTATTTGTTTATCTGTATCTTGATGTCCTTATTTTCAATCATCTCTCAACGATAATGATTTCCTATAATAAACCTTTGAAGGGCCACATCTTCGACAATGTATTTAAGAATAAGAGCTTAAATACCTTTGACTTCCTATTAGGATCAATACACACGGAACAAATCGTTAAGAAAAATGTTATGATGTACGTTATTCACATGTAACTAATCTTTAATATATTTTACATATATATTGGAGTAGGGTTTGGAAGTTGTAAGAGCGAAAGCAACTCCATGCATCTTTGATAGATAGACGCACATTTATGTTAACGTCATAAGTTTTGACCAATGCAAACATCAATCTTTGAAACATTCAAAAATAGTTTCACAAAAATAGTTTATGTCACAACAACATTGTTTGGCTTCTCCAATGTAGAGTTGGTGTTGATCTCCATGTTGTCAGCCATAAGTTCTTAAGATTGTAGTAAAAAATGGATGAAAACATGAGCAAGAAAATTTCTTGAGGCGTGGATGAGTTAAGGACTTATCCGCAATATGCATCATAAGTCCCTAGGTACAACAAGAACTTCTCAGGTGGTACCAAGAATCACGAAACTAGCAAGAACTCACAAGAGAGAGAACCCAAGATAGGAAAAGATAAGGGAATAAATGAAGGTGTGATTTGAAAGAGAGAAGTTGGGATGACAACGGGGCGGGTGTTTTCTCCAATGTCAAATATTAAAAAAGAAATTAAAATTGTATAAATATCAAATGAAAGTATAAAATAATAATTGGATAAAGGTCAAATAAGTATAAAAAATAGTAAAATTGATCAAATGTATGACCTATAAATAAGTTACAAAACTAAGGACTAAAGAAAAGTTAATATAATTTTTTTAGGCTACTTAATAAATTAAAAAATGTTTTAGTATTTTAAAATGAGAATGAATATGAGGACAAGGATTAACATTGGACATGTATGGGGACGGGGATAGAGCAAATATACACATATTCATCCCCGTCCCCACATCCAATTTAAAAAATCGTGTATTACATATACTCATACTCGTACTCAATTAATGAGGGGATTTCCCATTAAAATCAAGACGAGTTCAGACAATACCCGCGGAACGAGTTCATTTGTCATCCCTTAAGAGAAGAGACACCTATTTATAGGAAGTGGAGAGTTGACCGACATAGTTACACATTCTCACAATCCTCTAGGTTACAATAGAATATGATGAACATTGCAAAAAAAAAAGAGATAATGTTCATATTAACATGAATGTTAAGAATCCCACAAATCAACGTTAATGTAATGTGGAAGAAAAAAATCTATAAACTAAGATCCAATGCTTGCAAGGAAAAAAATAAAAAAACCAGATAAGGTACTAACTAAAAAAATGAAATTAAATAATTACCCAAGTGACAAAAAAGACTTGGACCTCATTATTGCACACGGGAGAATTGGTGGGGGAATGAACTGAACATGCACAAAAAATCAAATCAGATCCACAATTTTATGCATGTGAGGTTCACATCCTTTGTTATTCACTTTGAAAGTATATGGATAGTCATTATATTTAAACTCTTTAAAAGTGTGAAAACTAAGTAATGTGAAATTATATGTTTTTTTTTAATACTCGCAATGCATCACATATTATGCATCCATAACATTTCAATTATTTATTTTATTCCTTATTTTTTTATATTTTGGGTAAATAATGCAAGAGTTTATCAAATTTGAGAATAATAATCAAGCCCAAATGATAGTTATCGATGCCTACTTAAACTAGCTGAAAACTTTCTTTGACATATCTAAATTTTGATATTTTGTATTATTGAAAAAGAAATCAAGTAAGGTTTCCAAATCTTGGATTATTGGCATGTACCACTTTAAGTATCCAAATTAGATTTGTGACATCTGAATATGTTTTAGTACAGGTTATTGTCTTAATAAATATTGCACTTATATTCTTCCAAATAATGTGTATTTTTTTTATTTATACCATAATTGGTTGCTTGAATTTGAAGTGAAACTTACAAACAAATATTTCTAAAGTTTGAATTAAATTTTTAATATATTATAATTTTTTTTTAATTTATTATTTATGATGAATTAAAGAAATTGTTTTTTTTATTTGTATATTTTAGAGTTTAGAGTGAAAAATTGAAAAAACTTATCATATAAAAGACGCGATCAAACATAATTGATGAATAAATTTGATAACGTTATATGTTGTTTTGAATCTATTTATATTTTATTATTTAATTTAATGTTTAATACACTTTTGATAAAATAGGAAAACACAATAATAATATATCATTGAATTTCTAAAAATTTTAAGCAGTTTTCGTAAATATTGTCTGATAGGAAATATTTAGACGATGGTTTTATCTATTAAGTTATCAATTGGTAGCATTTATTTGCATATATAATGAGAAGTATCAAACGAAGCTCTACAACTGAAATAATTAATTTAATTAAAAACATACTGGTTGTATGTGTTTTAAAAATAACACTTCCTCCTTGATTTATGTAGATGAAGATATCATACAATGTAAAAAGATAATGAGAAAGAGAGAAAACACATTATCTTTTTATACAAGTTTGTCTAACCAAGCAGACTACATCTAGTTCTTAATCAACTGATTGAATTACACTAATAAGACAAATAATGTAAATACAACGAGAGTATTGTTTGGACTCGTAGCAATTCTTGGTTAATCCCTTGGATATTCTTGACTTAAGTCACTCCTGACTTAAATGAGTATTCTTGACTCCAACCACTTTTGACTTAATTGAGTATTATTGACTCCAACGACTCCTAGCTTAACTGAGTATTTTTTTTTTTATCAGCAATGAATAAATAAAATAAAAGGGATACTTCAGGGGTATCCCAACCCTAAACTGAGTATTCTTGACTCTAGTCACTCTTAACCTAAATGCGTATTCTTGACTCCAACTACTCCTGGCTTAACTGAATATTCTTTGAACAACAACCACTCTTGACTATTCTTTACCAAACAGTCACTACTGGCTAAGATGAAGAAGTTATATAAATGGTCATTAATTGATCATATTGAAGCTTATTGGAGAGGATAATCGACTAAAGACGTATAATTGCTTAACTTGAATGGATTAAATGCACTTCATATAACATTAATTGTTTTTTTCTTCTTTAATGTAAAATCCAAATAGTTGGGTGTGCTAATCTCTTGGACAATGTGTATTTGCTTAAACTTGTCTAAAGTGTAGTGTCATACGAAGTAGAGAGTATTTCCAAAGTTGATAATGCTAGTGTCAGGATTTGTAGAAGAAAAGCAACCTTAACTCTTTATCAAATAAATCTCCTTATGTGAATTCTACTTGTAGCTAATGGATCTCTTTGATCAAACGAAATAGCATACATTTCTTACAATATAGAATAAAACATTTATATTTTCATTTTATATATGTTTATCATGTATGTCAGATGTAAAACAAGATTGAAGAGTGTTATATTGTCGGTTAGATGAAACACTTACCTCCTATATGATTTGTTAAACTCAATTATTATCTTATGAACAAAACATCATCACGTTGAACCTTCACAACTTTGTATTTAAATTTTTTACTTTGAATTTTGTTTATCTTAAACTTAATTTGAGGTGTCTTATAAATATATTAAAATTACTTTAATTTGTTGATAGATCCATATTGCCAATGGATTTTACGGGAAGAGTGCGGTGAGATTAAACCTCGTTTAAGATATAATGTAATATATACTTTCAGTGAGTGTTATTTTTTATTCAAATTTATGTGGTATACATTTAAATGGTTAAGCCCGTATATAATACTATATCATATATCATATGCATACTTTGAATATACCATTATTCAATAAAATTTAATTTTCAATTTTCAATTTATCTCACAACTATATTTACCCGTAAACAACAGTAAATGCCTTAGGAGTATTTACATAATTTTTTATAAATACAAAACAATATATTACGACGTTAAATGATCTAATAACAGAAATACTGTAACACCTCATAATTTACATATAACTATTACAATAAAAGTTTTACTAGTTTCTATACAAATTTGGAGTTTTTCAAAACATTTCTAATACATGATTAGGATTTATAGAAATACAAATATTTACATATCTACAGCTCAAAATAAAACTCTAAAACCTCTAAGGCTCTCCTGCACCTGTATGGTCATCTGCTCGTGTACATAGTACAGTCATCTCAGTTCAAACATAGCAAGAAAAGTAAGGGTAAGCTACTGAAAATATAATTTTATAATATATACACTTAAATCCAAAGAGAAAACCAAATTACATGATAAATTTATCAAATTATTCATTTTTCTTCAAATCTCAACAATAAAACAATCACATAGATCTCACATGGATCTACACATCCAGAATATTCAACAAACAACGTCTTTCGGAAGACCCATATTAAGTAAGTCCTACCAAAGACTAACACCTTATCCAAAGATTACCCGTGAATCCAACATAAAGGATCAAGGTAAGTTCAATACAACCCAAGCCGTGCATCTCATATGTCACGGTGTGCATGAACTCCCCCATCAGCTTCTCACCACCTACCACCTGATATCTTAGTCTATGTACTGTTACCACATAGGCATCAATACTTAATACACAGCAAACATCAGTCCATACATTATCCCGACATCAATACTTAATACACAACGAACATCAGTCCCTACATTATCCCAAATGTATGAATTCAATTCCATACCATTTCGTCATACAATATCATTCAAAAAGTGATCCAAAATATTCAAAAGTCTATTTGACATAAAAAAATAACACTTTAATACTAAATCATCAAAACCGAATATTTCCACAAATTTAAATCATATATAAACAAAGAACCCAATATATATAAACACACAACATCCTTACAAGAGAAATTGAATATTGGAACCACGTCCCTTCCACATCCAGATCTTCTAGCCTAGGGTTCTATTAAAAATTAAATTTAGCTTCCCTTACCTTAATTGCTTGCTTTCCAAGCAACTTCTAGAATTTTATTTCCCACCGTCTGGATAAGCTTCAAGATTTACGGGCCTGATGCAAGTTATCCAAATAGAACAAAAATTCAGTATATTATAGAAATACTAAAAATTCAGTCTGGGTAGAAATGTTCTTTAACTCCTCTGCTACAGCGTGGTATGATCAGATTCTAAAATAGATGAGGTATGAAGTGAGAAATTAAGAGAGAAGGAAGAGGAGAGAAGTTGGTAGAGAAAGAAAGAGATTTGGAAGAAAGAAGAAAGTGATCCGGAAACACTATTTCTCCTTTTTAAAAAAAGTGCTGTTACAAATACAGTATATTTGTAAAATAAAATTTATATAATAATTAGGAAAGGTTAGTTTCTCACCTTCCATAAAAATATATTTTTTTTATAGAAATTTGGCCAAAAAATATTTCTGAAAAGTATGATTTTATTTTCTGCATAAATATTATTTTTTAAAAGGTAAAACAAATGTGAGAAACAAACTTTCATATTCATGGAAAACTAAAAAAATCCCCTCTTCCTTAAGAATATTGATTAAAAATATAATGTATATCATTTAGATTTGATTTTAAATAGGAATGGGAAATAAAAACAAACTCCATTTAATGGATATAATTTAAATTTAGATTTGATTTTTTTTCAGTTAGGTATAAGAGATGATGATGATGATATATATATATATATATATATATATATATATATATATATATTATTGTTTCTATCTTCAGATTTGTTTTTGTTTTAAATTATTAAGATCTTTTTTATTTTTTAAGAACTTATTTTTGATGTTTTATTATTATTTGTTTTGTTTCATTCATTACATGAATTTTTATTTTTTCTTTTAATTGTTTGTTTGACTCGTTCCATATGTAACTGTTTCACTCAGAGTTTTAAGATATTTTTTCTCTTATTATAATTTTAATTATACTTTTTTTCTCTTATCAAAATTTCAATTACAATTTATTTTACGTTTCCTTCAAACAATGTATTGTATGGAAGTGAAAATTTTAATTTTATCAAATTAAATCATTTCCAGAATATAGATTTCATCATTATTAATTCTTTGATTTTTTATTTTTTTATTTTTTAATGTAAAAATGTCTAATTATCAATTTTGAGAGTGTGAGAATAACTTAAAAAATTTATTTTATATTTTTAATTTTATTTCTCCTTTATTCTTAATTTCATTTCTCTTTTATTCTGAATTTTATTTTATTAGATTCATTTTATTTGAATAATTCTTTTTTCTACACATTTTATTATTATTTATTACAATAATTAACTCTTTCAATATCCACCAAATTCATTTTAATATCAAATTTATTTTCGTTCTCAACATTTACAAAAATAATAAATATTTCATAAAATTTTAATTATGTGTAATTATTATTTAATATAATATTTTTATTATTATAATATTTATGTTTTACATAAAAATAATTAAGTTAATATTTGAAGTACTAAAAAAACAAAATATGTACTATGTTACTACTATTTCGACTAGGCGGGAGACAAATTGTATAACCTAGAAAATCATGAGAAAAATATTTAAAACATGGTTTTAATTTTTCACATAATTTTGCCTTATCATATAAAAAAAATTTAAATATGTAATATTTAAAATATTAAAACACTAATAAGCATATTTACACTTTAATTTAAAATGAGATATTGGAAAGTAATATTTGTAGTTATATTTGTAGTACTATTTAAATGTGAATTACTTAAAATAGTTATATGATTGTTAAAATGTTTACATGTTTATTTTAATTTGTTGGAGTGTATTATTTCTTATCTTAGTTGTGGTCATATTTATTTTTTTGGTTTTACACCATACTTAATAAATCGTAATTTTCGTTTTTAATTTGTATGCTTAATAAAATATTCACGTTTTCTTATACTCATTATATTTGATTTTTTCAAGTAGCAACTTAAAATATCTTATTCTCCTAAAGAGCACAATTATCAGTAATAAAAATACTTACGGTATATTAAAAACATTTTACATTTGAAGATTTTTATTATCGCTACAATTCATTACTGTCTATACGTTTTCATTAAAACAATAGTATCTACTTCACTTCATCCTTATATGTATTTCATTAAATTAAATTTTATGCAAAATTATTTTACAACTTATTTATTTATTATATATTCTTCTTAGAATATATTTAATACTTTTTATGTTTATAATAACATTTAGTATATCTACTAATATTCTAATCAATTAACTATATAAGGACCACTGGTATCAAGCATTTAAAATATTTAATAGAATATAAAATATATTGAACATATTTTTGGAGTGGTTCTTAATGAGATGTTTTTTGAACATTGATACTCTAATAATACAAAAGTTAATCATATGGTCCTTATATAAAATTTTGAGAGAAGATAATTAAATTTTAATTTTATAATAATGAATTAATGGCAGATTGCAGTACACACCAAAATCAAGAACCTCTCACCAACTATTAAAAATAGTGGTCGGTGTATCTCATCCTTATCCTCATCTTCTCCAACACAAATCCCCTCGTTTTTTAAACGTTTCTCTCACACTATTCTCTCTCTCACACCCTATTTTTTCATCATATAAATATAAATAAAATGGGTCAATGATTATTTTGTATAAAAAAAATTTGTGGTCAATATTTTGTATAAATATTGGTTGTATAAAAAAAATACAATAGTTATATCCTTTTGTAAATTTGTGGAAATTCATTCGACATTTTTTTTTATTAATTTAACATTAGAAAGTAAAATTAAAAAACTGATTTTGTAATTAACTTATGTAACTAAATACTAAATACAATAATCATATTTTTATTATTTTAAATCTTTCAAGTTCATATATCTATAAAAACCCTAACATTTTCTCCTTTTTGAAAAGTGTTACCAATACGATACTTGGTTTTGCGGAAAAGCAAAGTAACGACGCAGCATTCGCTACACATCTTCTTCTTCTCTCTCTCTCTCTGAAAATTTTTCTCTCTCTCTCTCTCTTCACACCCTTTTCTGGCTGAATTCATTCTTCTGTACGCATCATCGTCTTCAAGCTCCGGCCATGGCGTCTGGATCATCGGGTCGCGGAAACTCTGGTTCCAAAGGGTTTGATTTCGGTTCCGATGATATCCTCTGCTCCTACGATGACTACGCCAACCGCGATTCCAGTTCCAACGGCAATCACGCGGATCCGGTAATTGCTCCCAACTCAACTATGGTATATTTACCCATGTGCCCTTTGCGTCAATTCGTTCGTTGACTCGGGCGTTTATGGTTTCTGAGGGCAATTTCAGAAGATGGGTCTCGCTCGTTTAGAGTAAACGTCATTAGGGTTTTGGGAAGTTATCATTTTTAGTGATAAAGGTGTAATATTGACGGTGGAGGTTTCTATTTTCTTGTTTTCGATTCCCTTGATCCCTGATCGTGGTTTTGGTTGTATTTTGTTGAGCCTGCATTGGTTCTTTGGGTGTTTATGTTGGTTGCGGAAAGTGAATGAGTTGCTGGGAGTTGGACTATGAAAGATTGGAGTGACTTGCTGAGTTTGGGTTTATGTTGTTCTGTAATGGCCAGTGACATGTTAGGATGTGAGTTCGATGTTGTATGTTAATGAAATTTTGTGGTGAATGAATGTGAAGCTGAATTCTTTTGGTGTTGTGGAGTTCCTTATGGTTGGTGAAGTTACTTTTGACTTATTGCTGCAACACAACTTGTTCAGCTTGAATTATTTCTTTGAGTGTTTATTTGGGTTGCTGAATGGTGGATGTGTTGTTGGGAGTTGAAATAGGAAAAGTTGGGGTGACTTGCTGAGTTTTGGGTTTATGCTGTTCTGTAATGGCCAGTGAAATCCTAGGATGTGAGTTCGTTGTTGTGATTGAATGTTTTAGTGAAATTTTGTGGGGAATGAACATGAAGCTGTATTTTTTTGGGGCTATGCGACAGAAATAAGTGTTTATGTGTGTGGGCCCAAGGTATTTTGAAGTTTCTTTATGAGTGTGGATTCGGGTGTGGATTGCATGAATGCATGAGTTGTTTGACTTTGAAAGAAGAGAAGTATATTGATTGGATGTGAGAGGGAAAAAAACGTTCTACTGTAGTGTGCATTTGTATCCTGAGTGTTGGGTTTTCTTTATCCGTACACCTGATTGAGTTTTTCTCATGCAATTTGAATACATTGATGTGTGAGTTGTATAGGGTCAACATGTTTGTCAGTTGAGAGAAATAGAATCAATGAGGGATTGTGTTTAAGTGTGCCAGTTATATATGTTTTGGCAATTCAGATGCTGTGATGCTTTTAATTTGTGCACTTAGTTAGCTTGACTGGTAGATTGATGATCATGATTCACTGTATGTTTAGAATATAATTGATCGGTCCTCACATCCAAAACTAAAAATATTTTTTACGGTGTAGATATATGAGGATGGATGTAAGTAATAGGTCAATTCCATGAATCTTGTCAAGAAAGGAATTGGTGAAAATTAGAGAAACACCATAGTTTAAGATGAGGAGACCGATGATAACATTATTATTGTTTTATGCTTAAAGTGGTGAAGTGAAATTGTCCCATTGAATAAAATTGCTTATTATGGGTAACCAGAGTTTTTAGTTAATCATAACTACTGTGCTTGCTTTCTTCTGAGTTTTCTCGACCATTCTCAATCTTATTGTTTCTTATATGCATGTATATTCTTATAATGGTTATGAGCCAAATGTACCTTTTATACCTCTCTGTCTTTTCTAATCTCATCATATCCACAAACATTTTGCAGGATTTTCACAAAGCAAGGATGTCTAGGACATCAATGTTTCCTACTACTGCCTATAATCCACCTGAAGATTCTTTAAGCCAAGATGTCATTGCGACTGTAGAGAAGAGTATGAAAAAATATGCTGACAACCTCATGCGTTTTCTGGAGGGAATTAGTTCAAGGCTATCACAGTTGGAATTATACTGTTACAATCTTGACAAATCTATTGGAGAAATGAGATCAGATTTAACTCGTGACAATGTGGAGCAAGATTCAAGGCTGAAATCTCTTGAAAAGCACCTTCAAGAAGTAAGTCCACAACTATAATTTTGTAATATCTATAATAGTTTATTAGCATCAAAGTTATACTGTGCTGTCTAATGACATCATTCCATCTAATCTTCCACCCCAAACTTTGGGGAGTGTGGGATGGAACCGAAATCATTGATATGATGATAATCATTAATTTACTATTTTACCCATTTCTGAGAGGTATTGAAAACCCTTGTTTTTATATTCTCAGCCAGCAGTCCTCCCAACCGTAGATATGTTTCCTCATAGTGTCAGCAAGTCACATAATAACCTGTTAACTACAAGATTATATATTATATTTTATAAGCATAATAGAGACAAGAACAAACACACGGATATTGACTGACAATTCTGCATCATATAACAGTTTTTCTTCTTAATATGATTTCGATTTTATTGAATCAACCTGTACTTGGACCTAGGGGTGTTACTTTGATGGTTTGGATAAATCTCAAGTTGGTTTATATTGGATAGATAGAAAAGAATCCATTAATCCATTTGTGGTCTGTTAAAAATGCATTGAAAAAAAATCCAATTGATCCATGACCAATTTAATCAAAGCCATCCAATGAGTAAGAATTTTTTTGTTGGATGGATGGTTATCCAACTCTTTTGTTTAGAAGTATGTTATATTTGAAAAATACATTTCAGTAATTGCAGTTATTGTTAGTAGATCACATAATGATGGACAAGTAGCAGTGGGATGAAGCAAATAGATTTCAACAGTTATGGGAAGAACCACTTGATCTATTTTCAAGAATTTAATATCCAATGCATTTGGGAAAAATTGGATTGATCATTAACTCCGCTAATCGCAATAACCCCACCCATCCAACCCATTTATTTTTGTTAACTAAAATAGATTAATTGGATGTACAAATAGGGATTGTTTTGCCAACCCACTAGTGGAACATAAACTTAGAGATTTAACTTGTAAAACTTCGAAGGGTTTACTTAATGTAAAAAATAATATTAAAAATTCTATTAGTGACGAATGTGCATGTGATAATACTATATATAATATTTTAACTTCAAAGAAAAGTAGCAACCATAGTACAATAGTGCTACTGAGATTAAACTTAACATGAATGACCAAGTCATATATAAATTTATAAGAACACAAGTTCATAAACTGAAAACATTTCAAACAGAAGTTAATTTCTTCATATAGTTTGAGTACTAATAAAAACTGTGGAGTGCAGTCAACGAGGGGAAATATTGTGTTGATTTCGAACTTGCTGACATGTTTCTTAACTTGAGAGTTTACACAAATTTAAAGAGTTTACGAGTTTACTTAGGAAAGAGTGAAAAAGAGTTAACTTGCTTTCTCTACCTAGGATTGGGAGCTCGTAATCGGTTAGAGTTCACTCTAGAGTTTGACAACCTTGAACCCTACCCAGTCTACCATCACCCACAACCAATTAAATATTTAAATAAGTGCAAGAATAAGCAAGATTTAATAGCACCAGATAGACATAAACATATATACGGATAATAGGTAATTGATATCCTTAGTCAGTTTTTGAGTCTGTGGCAGTGAACCTATTTACCAGAATTTTATTGTCTTATTCAAAAGTGGAGGTGTGAAAGATAATTGTCTCCATGTCTCTTTTTGCATTGAAAAGTTGTTACTTCTTGGGGCCATTTGTGTAGAATGATATTTTGATGTATCAAATTCTAACTCAACTCTGTCAAGTGCATTATTTCATTACTAATATAATTTGGTTTCTATTGATATTAAATTGCTGCTATAATCTTTAGTTTCTTCTCTCGCTATTTTTCTCGGCACATGTTTGGTAAAGAGGAAACAAGTGGGAAATAGAGAGGATGGAGAGATGAAGTAGATGAGAAATGGGGGATTCTCTTGTTTAGTTAGGTGGAAATAGGAGCAGACAAAAAAAGGGTGTGGAGCCCACACCTTTGTTTCCTTGCTATACTGCATGGAATTGTGATTGGGGAGACAAATGGATATGGTCAGTTTGAAACTGTGAGCAATTGTGCATTGTCTGAGGGTTGTTTTTGCTGTTCAAAATGCCACAAATTCAGCATTTACTACCTGTTTTATACATTACTGATGGTGTTTAACTACCAATAATGTGTAATGGTTGATTTTAAAGCATAGTTGATTTTCACTAATCACAATAGGTCATTTGAATTAAAAATAAATTAACAAGGGGTATGTTTTTATGTATTCTTTGGTATTCTTTTTTCATATTTCTTTATTTCTCTTAAAATAAACATTCATTGATCTATTTTATTTCCCATCTATTTCTTTCCTTCTTACCGAACACACCCGAATTGTTTGAATGAGGGTACTATGGGAATAATAGTAATAGTAATTCATTCTGTTTCATTCACATTCTAAACAATGGAATAAAAATTTATTCTTTCTCGCCATAAAATATCTAAGGTAGTTGCTTTTGTTTTATTGCATGTTAATCCATTTTGCTCTGCTTATCATTAGATATGCAAAAGAATCATAGTGTGCTCAACTTGAAATAAAAAGAAAGTATGTATCAGGTGCATAGATGCACTGTAACATACATGTGTTTGATATGTACCTTGATGATATGCATCCAACATTACCACCGGATTAGCAACTTTACTTCCTAGCTCATTTCAAAACACAAATCTCATTGTCCTTGTGGAAGTATCTATGTAATCAACAGTCAAAACCTTTTACCAAAGTTGGACATGGATAAAAAGGCACCATTGTATATTTTGTCCGAAATCAACTCTTCGGAGAGATCTAAATGATTTCAGTTTATTGTTCTTCATCTTTCTCAATCTCCTATTCTTCAGCTAGAATATCCAAGCACAGCCATGAGGTAATTTCAAAAGATGCAATTATCTCCAATTGTATTCCAGGGTGTTGTGGTGTTTCTAGCATGCTTGGTGCTACAAGTGGTAGGAATCCTTTGTGTTGAATCTAAGAAGCTGTGGGAGGCGTAAGCAGAATGGTCTAGTTGGTCTTAAGATAGATCCTTGGCAGCTAGGATTTGGATTATGAGGACCATACTTGGTCAGGATTTTTTAGTCGGGCTTAATAATGTGGATCTGGAATATTAGTCTTCCTCTGAATTTGCTAACCCAACCATAGTCTTATCTCGATTTGCAAATTTTTAATATGCTTTATCCATCAAGGTTAACAATTGCTAACCCTATGCAGTATTGCTAAATTAAGAATTGATTACTTCTAGAATAAGTTGTACAGTAGTCCCAACCTTAAATTCTCTTATGTTGCTTCTGTAGGTTCACAGGTCTGTACAAATTTTAAGAGACAAGCAAGAGCTGGCTGAGACTCAGAAAGAATTAGCCAAGCTTCAACATGCTCAGAAAGAATCATCTTCCTCCAGCCATTCACAGTCCAATGAGGAGAGATCATCACCAACCACAGATCCTAAAAAAACTGACAATGCATCTGAATCAAACAACCAGCAGTTGGCTCTTGCTCTACCTCATCAAATTGCCCCTCATCAGCAGCCTGCAGCGCCTCCTGCTCAGGCTCAGGCACCTGCACCTGCTCAGACTCAAGCCCCTCAGCAGCCTCCTTATTACATGCCTCCCACCCCTCTGCAGAATACACCTGTGGCACAGCTTCCCCAGAACCAGTATTTACCTTCTGAACAACAATATCGAACTCCCCAACTTGTGGCCCCACAACCAACACCATCTCAAGTAACGCCATCCCCACCTGTGCAACAATTTTCTCACTATCAGCAGCAACAGCAACAGCCACAACAGCAGCAGCTCCAGCAGCAATGGTCACAGCAGGTGCCATCACCTCAGCCACCCTCAATGCAATCTCAAACAAGACCCCCTTCTCCAGCTATGTACCCTCCATACCAGCCAAACCAAGCATCAAACCCATCAGCTGCAGAAACTCTACCGAACAGCATGCCCATGCAAGGGCCATATTCAGGAGTTCCACCACCGGGATCTAGCCGTCCTGACACAATACCGTATGGCTATGGAGGATCTGGAAGAACAGTTCCACAGCAGCCTCCACCCCAGCAGATGAAGAGTTCTTTTCCTGCACCACCAGGTGAAATGTATGGACCTACTGGCTCTCTCGCAGCCCTTCCTCCCAGTAGTGCATACATGATGTATGAGGGTGAAGGAGGAAGAACACATCATCCACCACAACCTCATTTTACTCAACCTGGATATCCTCCAACAAGTGCTTCCCTTCAGAACCCCCCAAGCCATAATCTTATGGTTCGAAATCCCAACCAGTCGCAGTTTGTCCGCAACCATCCCTACAGTGAGTTGATTGAGAAATTGGTGAGCATGGGATTCAGGGGTGACCATGTTATGAGTGTGATCCAGAGGATGGAGGAGAGTGGACAGGCCATTGATTTCAATTCGGTACTTGACAGGTTGAATGTGCATAGCTCTGTGGGTCCTCCGAGGGGATGGTCAGGGTGATGAACAACTTTTCTGAACAATACTTTGTCTGCCAAACTAAATACTGTGTTCAAACCCTCAAATCATTGCGTGTTTTAGTATGCATTGAATAAAAGTTTTATGTAATGTGGTGGTTTATCTTCCTATGTAAAAAAATGTCTTTGAGACGTGAGGATTGTCTAGTATTTATGCAGAAAATCCTCCGCTTGCTCTTTTCTATTTTTTTAACTTATATTTCTAAAGAAGTATATGAAACTTTAGATTATTGGTAATCCACTTGTTCGTTATCTCCCAATTAAACAGAGTATTTACTTTATCTGCTTATATATTTTGTTAGTCATGATAACATATAGGGGGAAAAAAATTGCGGTAAAACTTTCAAGCATTAGTAAAGGTTGATTCTACTAGTCTTTGTATTTTAAAATATGGTGGTTTTGATTCTTGTACAGGGTCTTTAGTCAGGTCAAAATGATGTATAGGGTCAGGAATAAAATTTACATTTTTTAATTGCAAAGGACATAAAAAGTTTTGTAAGGACAAATACTAGTTTTCATCAAAATTTGAGGCTGTCATTTAATACAAAATTTGTTAGACTTACACATTCGTTAAGGAATCATTATTCATTCCCGTAAATAAGACTCTCTTAAATAAATTAACTAATCATCTCTGAAATTCTCTTGTACTCGTGTTTAGGGATTTTTTTTGTAGCTTCAAAATTTACTTCTATAAATAATTTACCATAACACACAGAGGGTCCCATTTATATATGGTATAAGTTATATTCACTTCGGTTTTGGAAAAAAATGTTCATAAAAATAAGTTTTAACCAGAAAATACAAGAATATTTTATAGGTTACGGGTGCATGAGCCAGTTCTTTTTACTTGGTTCTATCAGGAAGATTCTAGACTAGTGGTCTGAAAAACTTCTGCCAGGTACAATTCAGAAATAAAAAAAATTATTTCTACACAATTTAAAACTAAATACTCTATTATACTAATTCATATATGAGAATAAAATAAGATATATTAAATAAGGATAGAATGAAAAAAAATTATGTATAAAAAAACAAAAGACAGTTATAATGGAGAATTTTATATATATATATATAATTATTTAATGTTATTTTAGTTAATAATAAAATATTTATAAAAAGTATTGTATTATAAGTTTTAATTATTACGGAAATTAAGACTTTTTTTTGGTAATGGAGATGAATTGGAATCTTCTCCTTCGGAATGACTTTTTAGAATTTGCCATCAGTTTTCAGTGTGGACCATGGATCATTGCACCTCTTCAATAAGGTTGCCTAGAAAAGAAATATTATTTTTTATTTTTCTATTTTAAATATTATTGCTCTCACTTTATTTTAATTATTTTATCAGTAAATTGTAGAAAACAAAATTTGATAGTAAGTTTACTTGTGTAAATAATAATAGTGATCAAATAAATTTATATAATAGTATTTATTCTTTGTCGTGCTATGAGTTTCGTTAAATTTGTTGGGTTAAAAACTTTTTTTTTTCTTGCTCCACCATAATGATTGTGGTACTGTTAAATAAAACAATTAAACCAAAATTTTATTATAGGTTAAAACCAACTGGATAAAAAAATATAAATATATTGAGAAAAGGGAAAATAATGTGTTATTTGATATCCTAGCTTTTTAAATTATCATTTTATATATCATATTATAAATTGACTTTTGGAAAATCATTCATAAAGTCATTATAAATTGTGAATAAAAACATACTTAAAAGCAGAGTTTATTCCCTCCAGTCAATTTAAAAATCAACAGAAACACAAAATAGTCAAAATTGAGGAGAAGGAAATGTTGGAGCAAGTCTGCCATAGATGGAAGATTCACTTCAATGGGTAAGAACGAAAACTTTTTTTCTTTTTCTTTTTTACAAAATATGATATAGAAAATGCTGTAAATAAAATATTTTCAATTTTCTAATTTAATATATTTTCTTCTTCATTTTTCCTGAACAAAAATAATGAATGAAGAAAAGACTTGTATTTTCTTAATCAATTTATCTTTCCCTCAAATTTTGTAATAACGTGTTAGTTGATCCACATACCAACTTTTCTTTGACAAAACTAGTAAAAGGCATTACAAGCTTCCTTGTTTCGACATTAGGGGATATAACTTTCTTAAAAATAAAATATATTAAAATATATTTTATATAATTATAAACTTAAAAATCAATATAGTCAATCACTATAATCACTATATTCGATATACTGTGAATTGAAATTCATAATTTTATTCTTAAAAACACATTAATAAATTATAAAAAATGTATTTAAAATATTATTTAGCTCAATTTTTAAGTGATGTAACTATTAGATAACTGAAATAATTTTTATAATACAATATTTTATTAAAAAAACAATTATAAGTGAAGATATTTATTTAACGGTGGTATCAAAGCATCTTTATTCTAAGGTAAGGTGCATGTGCAGCAGAATAAAAAAGTAAATCATGCATTGCCACCATTTTTAATATGATAATAATATAATGAATCCATTGATGATGATGATGATAGTTAGCGGAGTTTTGGTCACTTATCACACTACTTGTCTTTCAAATTGCATTTTAATTAAGTATATTTTTTACTACATATTCGCCATCAAAATTAGTCTCTTAGGAATATAAGACCACATTGGTATTTTTCTTTTAAGTAAAAGACATAATTCTGTATTAACTATAGCAGTAAGTGGTAGCCAAAGCCTTAATTACATGACACTACAGATTTTATAATTAGCAAACCACATTATTATGGTTATTAGATCACTATGTGGTTTTTGTGAAACTTTGGACCTGATTAAGGTCCTTTTTTTTCTTATTTACTTTATTCTTTTATTTTATTTTTCTTGCATGCATAGAAAATATTTTTAAAAATAAGTAAAAAAATATTAAAAAAAACTAACAGAAAGTCTCCTACATCATACAAATAACTTAAAAAGATGTATAAATTAGTAATTATAAACGTAACTTGAAAATAAGAATACTGAGTTGTCTTACATATCTATAAATAAAATTTAAATGCTAATTGTCTACTTTATAAATAAGAAGTTATATGTGCTTGTAAAATCCACCTTTGAATATAAATTAATTTTAAAAGCTTTGAAAGCCAAATTTTGTTTCTTTTATATTTTGTTTGGGTTTGGAAGAGGATTTGAGAGAGTAGATTTGAGAGAAAAGTAAGATTATTTGGATTAAAGTAAAAAGAAGAAAAAGTGAAGAGAAAATTTATGACAGTTTATGAATGATGTAACAGATATTATTAAAATTGTATTTTTTTTATTTGCATTTTTTTTTTTTTAATCATTTTATTAATATTACTATTATTATTATTTTATATATTTTTTATTATTTTAATAATAACTATTATTATTACTATTATTTGTGTTATATGATTAATTATATTTATTTTATTATAATATAAATATAAATATTAAAGAATTAATAATATAAAAATAATGTATATAATATAATAATTATGAGTATATATATAATAAAACATAATATATATAATAAAAACTGACCTTTCTCTTGCAAATTTTGCTTTTTTCGAAGAAAAAACACACAAATCAATGTAATCTATTTTGTACTTTTAATTAGTTTTTATTTATTATTTTTCGTGAAATTTTGGCTCTTCCTCACTCTCCCAAATCGATCTTTAGAAGCAAATATAGAGTTAGTAAGAGTATTGTGTAAGGACCGAGAAAAATAATTTTAAAATAGAAGTGGTATAATTAAAATAACACCTGAATATTTTATTATTAAATTTAAAAGAGCATATAAATAGAAATTCAGTTATTCAGGTCTCATTTTAAAAGAACCATCATCTCTCTAAAAACTCCATTTTCTTTTCATCTACTTTCTCTCTAAGATTCTGACCTCCTCGCTCACCAGTTTGACGATCGGAGTACGCCATTAGACTTCTGATAACAAAGACTACAAGACTGCCCTATAGAATCTCCGATAGAGTGAGTTCATTTTTGTTCCCTTTTTCCTTTCTTCTCCCTTCTCTCTAAGATTTTAACATCCTCGCTTATCAGTTTGACGATCTAAGTTTGCCATTGGAATCCTGGCAGTGAACTCTACGAGATTGCCCAATCAAAATCTCAGATAGAGTAAGTTCATTTTTGGCTCCTTTTCCTTTGAGTTAGTTTTGATCTGGTTAGGTTTGTCTTTAGTTTAAGCTTGCATGTAATGTTTTTATCTTCAAAAATAGTCTTTGTTAGCACATAGTTTTTTTTTTTTATCAAGACTATATGCTGCATGTTAGCCTACCTTTGAGCTTTTGGTAGTTTGGAGCTCTTAAGGAGCATCTGCTTAAGTTCAGGTAAGGGAAGCTAGTTTTGTTTTGCTTGCAGGATTGTCTCTTTTGAAGAGTAAAGTAATATATTGACTGAAATGGTTGAATTACTTAAATGAGATGTTTCATGAGAAGTGGTTGTTTGAATTTAGATGATGATTGATTTAGATAGCATATATTTGAAGTGGACTTTAAGCCTAACTCAACCCCATAAAACCGGCTCAATGAAAGGATCTAATCTTTAGTCGATGTGGGATCTCCAACACACCCCCCTCACGCCGAGACTGCCAACTCGTGCGTGGGACTATATATTATGGGTGGTCCGATAGCGGCCCGATAGCGAGTGGCACGATAGGCCCAACACAAACACTCGCTAGGATAGGCTCGAAATGATTAGAGATTAGAGCCTTTCATTGTATATAAGTGGGTGCAAACCTCAACCCTATGAGCCGGTTTTACGGAGTTGAGTTAGGCTTAAAGTCCACTTTGTAATATGGTATCAGAGCCATTTCGAGCTTATCCTAGCGAGTGTTTGTGTTGGGCCTATCGTGCCACCCGCTATCGGGCCGCTATCGGACCACCCAAAATATATAGTCCCACGCACGAGTTGGCAGTC
>Ga0123342_1003719_pt1 | contig 24157 bp, 18 predicted proteins | sample Turbeawhitnodule_FD_89960 | JGI IMG/M metagenome (GOLD analysis project Ga0123342, IMG submission 89960) | Root nodule microbial communities of legume samples collected from Mexico - Turtle bean Mexico white nodule | ecosystem: Host-associated > Plants > Roots > Nodule | place: Mexico: Nepantla... | reverse complement strand
GTCACCATTTTCATCATTTTCTTTCTAACTTTTCATGATTTTCATGATGATTTTTTTTTCTTTGGCAAACCATCTTTTTTTGCTAAATTTATAAAAATACATTCCACCCCCCCCCCCCCCCTCTTGAACTTTGACACTATTGAACCCAACAGAGGCTACTACAACCACAATGAAGTTCCAAGAGTATCTTCCTTAAAAGTCAAGAAAATTCCAGACATTAGTAAGTATCATGTTGTTTGTGAGTACCTTGATGTTTTCCCTAAAGATGTTCTTGGGTTACCTTAGGAAAGAGGGATAGAATTCACCATAGACTTGGTACTAGGATCAAGACCTATGATTATAGCCCTCTATAGGATGTCACCTCTAGAATTAACAGAGTTGAAAAAACAAATAGAGGAATTACTGGACAAACAATTCATCAGACCTACTATTTCTCCTTGGGGAGCTCTAGTTTTGTTAGTCAAGAAAAAGGATGACAATATGGGGTTGCATATGGATTATCGTCAACTTAAATAAATCACTATCAAGAACAAATACCCTCTCCCAAGGATTGATCATTTTATGGATCAATTGAGAGGTGTTGTGGTATATTCCAAAATTGAGTTGAAATCTAGGTATCTTCATATTCGAGTTAAGGCGGAAGATATTCAAAAGAAAACATTCAGGACAAGATACGATCATTGTGAGTACTTTGTAATGCCTTTTGGCCAATGCTCTTTCCATTTTCATGGACTATATGAACTGCATTTTTCATTAATTCTATGATAAATTTGTGGTAGTTTTATTGATAACATTTTCATTTATTCCAAAAATCATGAAGAGCATGAGAAACATTTGAGGATTGTGTTACAAAGCTTTAGATAAAGACAATTGTATGGGAAATGGTCAAAGTGTGATTTCTAGTTAGAACAAGTTCAATTTTTAGGACATGTGATATCTCAAGGTGGCATTACAGTTGACCCCTCAAAGGTTCAAATTGTATTGCTTTGGCAACAACCAAAGAATATCACATAAATACAAAGTTTCTTAGGATTAGCAGGCTATTATAGAAATTTCTTTGAAAGATTTTCTAAATTAGTATTGTCTTTGAGTAAGCTAACACATAAGGGTCAAACTTTTGAATGGAACGAAGCATGTGAGTTCAGTTTTCAAGAGGTAAAGAAAAAATTAATATTTGTACCTATTTTAATCTTATCCAATCAAAAAATTTAATCTCTATTGTGATGCCTCTGGACAAGGATTAAGATGTTTACTTATTCAAGAAGGAAAACTGGCAACTTATGCTTCACGACAATTAAAACAACATGAAGTTAATTATCCTACACATAATTCATAATTATTTACAGTAGGTTTTGCATTAAAAGTATAGAGGTATTACTTGTACAGGGCAAGGTTTCAAGTTTGCAGTGCCATAAAAGCTTGTAATCAGAAAAAACTAAACATGAGACAACATAGATAAATGAAATTTCTTAAGGATTACGACTTTAAGTTGCAGTATCATCTTGGGAAAGCAAATGTTGTGACATATGCTTTGAGTCGAAAATATATACATGATGATGGTGAAGGAATTAGATTTAATCGAATCATTCAGAGACATGAAATTATCTTTAGAAGTAAGATCCGATAGTTTATGCTAAGGAATGCTAAAAATCTCAAGCTCAAGAAAGGGACCAACTTTTTCAAGAAAAGTTGACAACATGAATAAAAGGAAAAGCTGAATTCCACAAGAATTCTAGTGGAATCATTAAGTATTCATCCAGGTGCCACAAAGATGTATCAGACTTGAAGAAAGTGTTTTGGCGGTCTGGGATGAAGAAGGAAGTAGTAGAGCTTGTTGCACTTTGTTTAGTGTGCTAGAAAGCAAAAGTGGAACATAGAAAGCCTTATGGAGAACTACAATCCTTATATGTTCCAGAATGAAAATGGGAAAGCATATCCATGGATTTGTGACAGGTTTACCAAGGATTGTGTCTAATCATGATGTAATTTGGGTAATTGTGAATAGGATAACAAAATTTTCTCACTTTCTACCTATCTACATTAGATTTTCCTTTGAAAAATTAGCTCATTCATACATGAAAGAAATTATTAAGCTACATGGTGTACCTTCTAGTATAATTTCATATAGAGACCTTCGTTTCACCATTAGATTTTGGGATAGTTTAGAAATACCCTTAGGAACAAAAGTAAGACTTAGTTCAGCTTATCACCCTCAGGTTAAATGATAGTCTAAAAGAACTATCAAATCTTTAGAGGACTTGTTGAGAGTTTGTGTCTTAGAACAAACTAGAAGCTAGGATTAATTTATACCACTAATAGAGTTTACTTATATCAACAGTTTCAAGTCAAGCATAAGAATAGCTCCATATGAGGCTCTGTATGGGAGAAGATGTAGGACCCCATTGTGTTGGTATAAGAATGGAAATTCTTTAATTTTGGGTCCTGAGCTAATTCAACAAACAACTGGTAAGATTAAAATGATAAGGAAAATCATGAAAATTTATCAAGATAGGCAGAAAGTTATCATGACAAACGTAGAAAACCCATTGAGTTTTAAAAAGGGGTTCATGTTTTCTTGAAAGTTACACATGTAACTAGAGTTGGTAGAGCTCTTAAATCTAGAAAACTTTCACCCAAATTTATTGGTCCTTATCAAATTCTTGAATGGATTTGTTCTGTTGCATACCAAGTTGCTTTAGCTCCAAACGTTTCAAAACATCATAATTTATTTAATGTGTCCCAGCTTCATAAATATATTCATGACTATCTTCATGTGATAGAACATGATATAGTAATTCAAGAAAACCTTACGTATGTGTTTTTTTGTGAGGATCGAAGATATAGGATTAAACAACTTTGAAAAAAAGGACATGTCTCTCGTAAAAGTATTGTGTAGTCAATAAGAAAAAGTTTATGCAACTTGAAAATTAGAAAGTAATATACAAGAAATGTATCTCTTTACAACCAAGTGAATTTTGTGGACGAAATTAAAAAAAAAAAAGAAAAAGTAATGTAACATTCCTATTTTTAAATAACTATATTAATTATTTTATTCTTGTTTTAAAATAAGAGTTAGAAAATTTTATGTTTTAACTATTGTGATTAAATTCATATAATAATATATATATATATATATATATATATTCTATTTAGATAGTAGATAAAGTATAAATATTAAAAAATAAATCAAATAGTTTTTAATAAATATTGTGACTAAAAACATAATAATAAAAGTATATAATAATAAAAAGGCTTAAAAGGTGCTTCTAGTTTATCAGGTTTAATGTTATGAATTTCACCCTTCAACCAGACGCAAATAATGAAAAATTCCATCCCTTTTCATCATTAAAATTCCCTTTGTTTCTAGGCACGAATTTTCGACGTAAAGCAGAATGATAAAAAAAACATCTTTTGATAATCAGATACTGGGTTAATCAATTTCCATAAATTTTGCGAGAATACAAGTCAATTATAACGAGGCTGTTTCTTCCTGTAACTCTACATATTCTTCTCTCATCTCCATAACATATTTTAGAAAATTACATAATTTAAAAGTTTTTTTTCAAATTCGTAATTAACTTCCGGATTACATAATCTAAAAAAAATTTTCATATACATGATTAGTTTTCAAATTATGTAATTTGGAAGTCTTTTTTAACTTCCAGATTACATAATTTAAAAGCTTTTTCTCAAATACATGTTCGGATTACATAATCTAAAAACTATCCTATGAGAATGACAAAAAAAAAAGTAAAAATGTATTTCCACGGAAGTGGCAGAAAATCCTGATGTTGGAAGAAATGGTCTTATAAAATGGCAAAAATGCTCTTCAAGGAGGCGACCTCCCCAAGTCCAACTTGAAGTAGTGGCAGAAAATTTCCATGACTGAAATTGGATTAGTCGGTAAATCGTCTTTCGATAACAGCACACTTGTCATTAATGAAACTTATTCCGTCACGTACCTCATGGCCTCAATTTCTACACAGTCCATTTCTTCCTCGTATTTATGTCATTAATTTTATGGAAACACATTTTCACTGCATGCACGTTTCCTTGTTTCTAAAATTTAAAACAAAGTAAAAGTGAAAAATATCATATAATTATTTCCATTTTTAAGTTTAAATTTTTTTAATTAAAATTTGTTTTAAAAAAAAGCCTTTAGAAATAAACTACTCAAACACGTTTGTTTTTCATTTTAAAAGCAAAAAGAAATTATGAAACAGAAGCTAAGCTCGTAGTTGTTACTTAATAACGATACTTATGGCTAATTACAAAAATCAAAAACTCATGCATTAATATAAGAGGAATTAGAAAATAAAAATGTTCAACAAATATATATATATATATATATATATATGTGTGTGTGTGTGTGTGTAAATAAAACTACCATAAGTGGAATTAGAAAGACAATGTTGGGAATGATATTAGATTGAAGGACAGGAGTGATACAAAAGTGATAGATATTTAGTCCAACTGGAATATTTTACTTATACTTCCCCCTTGCGTGGAACTATACACTAAAACCCCTCAAATCCCACCAATGCATTGAAATGCCAACAAAAGAATGCTTTGATATTCATAAAAACAATAATATAGGATCACCAAATTTTTCGACAATACTCCTATGCTACAATTTGATTCCGCACTAAATCTAAAACTGATATCCATGGTCAACTATAAAGTCCCATTGCATGAATACGACTTTAGTTTTTGGACCGTACTTGTGTGTTAAGATTTAGACTATGCCAATCTCAGCTCATTAGCAAATACTAACTATCTTTTGAAGCAAGTGTAGCTTTTAATCCGTACTTGGAGAAAACACTACTTAATACAGCCTTCTCCCTTATCTTTAACCTGCACCAGAATCAAACAAGAACACATGAGAAAACAACACAAAAGCATGAAAGTCGTGCTAAGGCTACATTAAAATGCACAGGGAAATCACCTTCTTGAGGATCCAGGAACATTCAAATCTTTTTTGGCTTTCTCTTTGGAAGTTGGTTTTTTCTTTCGCGCATTTTCTTGTTTAACCTTGGCTTCCGCTGTGGAGTTTCTGTCAACCTGCTCTGAGGGAGGTGAATTAGTTTCAGGACTGATCCTCAATTCCGCACTATCATCATCATCCACTCTCAAAGCAGTGACTGACTCTTGAATACCCCCATCGTCTTCCTGTTCTTCTCCATCCATCAGATTGTCCAGGTCATCCAAATCATCTGAATTGGTTTCATCCCATGAACTGAGGGCAGAATCATCATCGCTGTTGGAATCCTCGTTTGAATCTTCTTCAAAGGTGGTGACCATGTTTTCTGGAGCAGCACTTAGGTTTTCACTTATTTTCAGAGGTGGAGATGAAGAATGGGCATTTAGAAGCTCGCATTTAATCTGCTTCTGAATTTTCCCAAATGTTATAGTTTGTCCTGTGTATAACTCCACAAACCTGAGGGACAGAACAATGGAATTAGTAAGATACTAGCACAGTAAAAACAACTTCAACATGTGTCCCAGCAGGAAATTCTTTCAATAACAAAAACACAACAATTAAAAATTGCATAGATCCTTATGTCACACATATTCGCCAATTTCATTTTAGCCAGTTAAAGTAACAAGAAGAAGCTTCAATGAAAAAAATAACCACTCTCTTAATTTTCTTATTACAGAACATCTTGCACTTCATGAAATAGACTAAACTTACTCTTCCCTTATTCTCCATTATTATTTTCTTGGGGTTGGGGGTTGGAAGCAGACACAATATTGAGGTTATAATATAACTCACCTAACTGCATCGTCTTTACGCTTGAAATCAACAAAAGCAAAACCTTTGCAGATTGGATCCCTTGTCTTTTTGTTTCCAATAACAGCTGGGACAATATTAATTATGCCCGGAATCCCTTGCAAAGCTGATTTCAGATCTCTAAGGATGTTTTTTTTCTTTGGTAGGTTCACCAATTGCACTCGACTTCCAATTGGAACCACTTTGGCATCTGCAAAGTTCCATGTAAATAGATCGCCAGATTTCAAATCTTAGGCTCAGTGTAATAAATTAAAAGCAAACACTTTGCAACTCAATACTTCGGGCATTGATTTGTCTTTTATCCAAAAGCCAACAGACAACAACACAGAATATATGATACTTGACCCCAGCATTTATTCTCACAAGTCTTTAAATTTGTCTCAGTCACCGTAAAACAATGTAGTTAGTGCATTCCACGATGAACAGAATCACTGTTTAAAACACAGCAATATCAGGTGAATTCCACCTTATTCACACAACATTTGATCTTGTTTGAAATAAACTTCTCCATGAGCACTTACGAGAAAAGAATATAAGAATGTAAAATGAAATGAACTTTTCATAAAAAAAATATCGTGTGCATAAATTACAATAAATATTGAAAAGTCTAAGTTAATTTGAACTTGTGAAAAAGTCCCCTTTATTTTACCTCTTTCTTTTCTTTCTTATTAGTAATTTAATGAAGTTTATTCAAATAAAACAAAAGCCAAAATCCTATGGGACTAACAACAAAATTCAGTTTCCAGAAGAGAGTGCCGATACCATTCTTCAATGCATATACATTTACTCATGTAACCAAACACATGGAAAAAAAGGCTTATCTAGCCATGGACAAAATGTAGATATAGTTTCTTGTTTTTGGTATTATTCTCCCATTAGAGTTAGATTTGTCGCGTGCATAGCACAATTTTTGTATTAAAGGACAACATAAATTATCCAAAATTAAACTTCAAGTCTAATTAAAAAAACAGTACCAAAAACACCTAAGCAATTGCCTTTTGTAGTAGCCAGTCACACAACAAAACTCAAACAGCAATATCTACACAGGTTGACATGCACGAACGAAAAGAAAAAACAAAACGCTTTACACAAACACTGGCAAGAAACACAACACATGACTAAAGGCATGAACATAACCCCAAAGCAAATAACCGAATAATTTCACCAAACCAATCAACTATGAACTAATTTGAACAAAACAACCCAAAAAACGGATTATCAGTGGCTAACCTTTCTTCTTTTCATCTTTTTCATTGGAAGCATGCTTCACAGGGTTGCTCTTAAGCCTCTTCAAGTTCTCAGCCTGAGCTACTCTACTCTGCTGAATTTCCTCGAGCAGCTTATCCTCAACTGAAGTGTCGTACACTTTCCCTTCACCAAAGCCCTTTGGTCTCTTCTCGAACCATTTATCCATCTTCTCCAACGGAAGCATCCCCTCATCATCGTCATCATAATCAAATTCTTCTTCTTCGCCCAATTCATCACTTAAATCATCGTCGTACTCCTCCTCGTCTAAACCATCATCTGCCACGGTGATTTCAGAGCCTCCAGTAAGTTTCTTTTTCGCGGCGACCGCGACAAACGCGCTGCCGGAACGCTTCGCGCAGGGTTGCCGGAATTGTCGGAACACGAACTTCGAAACGAAAGAGAAATGAGAACTAACGGCACGTGAGGGAGCCAGAGAGTGATACATGTGAGCTCGAGAGAGAATAGGTACCGAATTGTACGGTGCCGGAAATGTAGTTGAACGGAGCATTGTTCTTCTTCTACTTCGTCTTTTCGATACGTTACCCTCACAAGAATAACTTGAGATACGGGGTATATAACTTTTATGTTATATTTGTGATATATAACAAATAGAAAACAAACAACAAAACGGTGTCGTGGTGTAGTTGGTTATCACGTCAGTCTAACACACTGAAGGTCTCCGGTTCGAGTCCGGGCGACGCCACATTTTTCTCTTTAATATTTTGAAATTCTTTTTAATCCATTATAATTTTTATTATAACCTATAATAATTAATAAAGAGATATATTTTAAACTCTAAACCCTTTTTCATTTGAAATTAAATCTTTTAAATAAAAATTAATGTATAGATATGAAAATGAAGGGAAACTTTTATACTTTATAATTACGAATAAAAGAAAATTCATTTTCACGTATCTTAAATAATAAAAAACAGCATGAATAATTTGTTAGTAATTTTATCATAAATTTAAATTTTATTTTTAAAACAAAATGGTCGAGTAGAAGTAAGAAAGTAAAGGGTAGACTTTTCTACTTAATAGTTATCAATGAAAATCACAATCTAAGGAAAGAAAGAGAATATGAAAATAGTAAATTCTATTCTATAAAAAAATCTCTAAAATGTTCACTTAAATTTATATAAAATACTTATTGTAGATGGGCTCTGGTTTTTATTTTATTTTCAAGTGTTTCTTACTAGGCAGTTTCTTCCTGCACCCCCACATTTTTCTTCCTGCACCCACGCTCTTATGAAAAGACTAAATCACCCTTATTAGTTTTTAAAATTCCAAAAATATTCTTAATCTAAAAAAACCCTAAAGAGGTGCAGACAAGGATGCTCTCTTGCGCAGCCGTGTCTTTCATGTTCCAGTAGCAGCACGCTTTCATGTTCTAGCAGTAGTGTGACACCTCCAAATCCTTCTCTTTCAATCACACATTTTTTGTTTGTGATTTACAGTGCTTTTGACAAAGGTAAGTAAATTTCTTTGCTTTTGGATCTGCACATTCGGTTTTTTTATGGATTTTTGTTTCGTAAGTGTTTTCTTCCATTCCAGATTATAGAATCCGATAGAATTTCGGATCACAAAATATGGTAAAATCTTGAATTTTTGCTTCTGGTAAAATCCTGGATTTGTGGTTCCAGGAAGATTACAAATTTGTGGTTCTGGGAAGATTACGAATTTGTAGATCCAGAAAGGTTCCGAATTTGTGGATCCGGGAAGCTTCTGAATTTGTGAATTTGTGAATTTGTTTTTATGGTCATCCTTTCTTCAACATATAAAACTTCATCAAAAGATTTTTTCTATCTTCAAATATGATTTGCAATGAGCTTCTTTTTTTCTTCTTTTAATATTTTTTTTTGGTCTATAGTTTATTTATATTTGTTTAGTAGAAATGATACAATGCTTTTTTTTTCTCTCTCTTTTGGTTTCAATAGAATTTTATATTTGTTGCTTTTTGTTTGTATTGGTTCAACATCTTATTCATTAGTTTGTAATTTGGTTTAACTTGAATGGTGTAATTGAACAGTAATGGTGAAGACTAAGGGAGGAGGTTCACAAGGTAATCGTCTACATCCCACAACCTTTGTTAGAAGAAGACATGTTAATGAAGATGAAAAACATGAAGAACATGGATAATGACTTCTCAATATCATCATCATCCCACAAATCAACCCCATCATATAATTCTTGTTCAAATTAATCACTACTGACCATGCTTCTACAAATAAAATAAAAAATGAAACAAAATCATTGCATTTCGGATCCATGAATCCATAAGTCAAAAACATTATTCCGGATCCAACAATCCATAATTCAAAAAGACCATTCCGGATTCAGAAATCCATAACACAAAAAAACAATTCCGGATCCACCAACTTGTAATGCAATTTACACTTCCGGATTCAACACTCCGGAAAACAACAATTTATGATCTTTTACCTTCCAAAACATCCCCTCATCCGGAAAACACAATTTAATCAATTCCAGATTCATGAATCCAGAATATATTACCGGATCCCGATATCCGGTAGCCCCTTTTGAAATTATAGGTCAAGGTTAATGTTGGAATATTTAAAATTGTGGGGGTGCAGGAAGAAAAACGTGGGGGTGCAGGAAGAAAAACGTGGGGGTGCAGGAAGAAGAAGCCTTCTTACTATTCTAGAAAGCCCATTAAATTCAACGAAAAATGTAATGGGCTTTTGTTTCCTGCATCCCCATAATTAGTAACTGCACCCTATATTAAGAAAAAAAATTAAAATATTCTTTCTTATGAATTGTGCCAGTGCTCCTATCACTTTCTTCTCCATCATGATGCACTCTTACATCCGTTTTGTTTTCAATTGTGATATTTTTTAAGCATATGGAAGAGTAAGTGTCAACCGTGTTTGAATTTAGGTGAGTATACTGATTTAAGGAAAGAGAAAAGTGAGAGTGAATTGTTTTTTTTTCTTTTCTCACATAAGTGTGAAGAAAGACAGGTAAAATATTTTATCATAGTGTCATTTGTATTTGTATATAGAGTTTGTTTTCATATGGAGTACTTGTTTCTTCTGCTTTCTTTGTTTGGACATGTACTATAATCTTCTTCTTCTTTTTTTATTTATGAAAAGTGGTAGATAATTGATTAATGTTACTTTTCCGTGTATAACTAATTGATTCATATAAAAAATATAGATAATAATCGATTATCTTATACATTAATTAGTTTACAAGTGGTATAAATATTTTTAAATATGTCATATTTCTTTTTTCAAATATTTTTAAAGAAAAGGGTAAAATTTTAAACTTAATCGCATCACTCGCAAATTTCAATAAAAAAATTTCTCAAATTCACTTTAGATACTTTAATTCAAACAACTTCACTTTCTTCGTACTTTTCTCTCAAATCACTTCTAATTCACTCCCTCAAATCTTCAGACATTCAGTCTCTAATCCAAACAAAGCATTGGAAAGGAAGTGTGATAAAGATAAGAGAGAAGAGAAAAGGTTTTCATAGAAAACTGATATTATTGCATACTTCTAACATAATACTATACTCACCTATATATACACAGAGTACTAGAAAGAATATATACAAGGTTACATATGGGTACCTTAACACCACCTCCCCCTCCCCCTAAACTCATGGTTGGATTAACCATAATCATGAGTTTATCCTGTACATGAAGAAACAATAGGCCAGAGACAAGCTTGGTAACATGATCAGCAACTTGAAACCGTGCAGGAAGATGAAGAACTTGGATTTTCTCATTACGAACGTAATCACAAACAAAGTGCAAGTCTAGTTCAAAGTGTTTTGTTTTAGAGTGCATAACAGGATTCACACTTAGAAGAACAACGCTAAGATTATCATAACAAAGCTTTGGTTTTTGGATTTTGAATGCACAACTCAGAGAGAAGAGACTGAATCCACACAATTTCAACAAGGAGAGCTGCAACCGCGCGATATTCTACTTCCGTACTACTTCTGGAAACCGTGTTCTGCTTGTAGGGTGTCCAAGAAACAACGTTAGAGCCCATGTAAATGCAATAGCCAGTAGTGATTTGCAGTCATCAACATTGACACCCCAATCTACATCTTCAAAGCCAATGAGAGAGGACATGGAGTTGCGACAAAGGAACAATACATGTGTAATAGTGCCACCAAGATAACGTAGAATTCGCTTCACAACTTGCCAGTGGTGGAGCTTAGGATCATGCATAAAGTGAAAAACATGATTAACAAAGTAAGAGAGCTCTGACCTAGTTATAAGAAGATATTTAAGTGCACCGACAACTAACAGATATAGAGAAGGATCATGGAAAGTTTCAGAAGAATTTTGTTGGAGTTGAGAATAGGATGTCATAGGAGCGGGTTGCGGTTTAGCATGTAGCATAGTTGTTTTCTGTAATAACTCACGTATGTATTGTTCTGGAGAGAGGTGCATGTCACCAACAGATGTTCGAGAAATTCCTAGAAAGTGGTGAAGATTACCCAAATCCTTTAACGCGAAAGAAGAACTCAAAGTGGTAATTAGATTGGTAACTTCTATTGATGAAGATGTAGTGATGATTATATCATCAGCATAAACTAGAACAAACATAGTGTAAGATGATGTAAATTTAATCAACACAGAGGTGTCACTTATAGTAGAACAAAAACCAAGATCATGTAAAGTTGTGTTGAGTTTAGAAAACCAAGACCTGGGTGCTTGGTTGAGGCTATATATAGCCTTGTGTAACTGACATAAGTGAGTTGGATAATGTGAGATGAACCCTGGTGGTTGTTGCATATAAATGTGTTCAGTGAGATCACCATGGAGAAAAGCATTATTAATGTCCATTTGACGAATGGTCCAATTATTTGCAATAGCGTGCGAAAGAACTATGCGAATCGTGGTATGTTTGACTACAGGACAAAATGTTTCAGTGTAGTCAAGTCCCTCAGTATGATTTAAGCCTTTGGCAACTAAGTGTGCTTTGCAACATTGAAAAGATCCATCTGCATGTAACTTGGTTTTAAATATCCATTTGCAACCAACAAGAGAAGCATTGGAAAGGGAAGTGAGTTTCCACATCTTGTTTTTTAGAAGGGCTTGATACTCATGAGTTATTGCTTGGGACCACACAGAAGAAGCAATGACTTGTTTGATAGAAAAAGGAGCAGAAGGAATAGTAGAAACAATAGTATAAATTTTTAGGTTTAATGGTGCCTACCTTGGCACGAGTGATAATGGGATGAGAATTAGTAGGAGCAATAATGATGTTAGTTGATTTTAAGATTGCACATTTTATAGGTTGCACTTTGTTTATGGTTTTTTATTTTTAAGTAGAATATGGTGAGAAACCCAAAGAAGATTCTCACTAGACACAAACTTAACCAAGTGGTTAAGTAAGTGTGTAGATTCACTTCTAGAGGGCAAAGAGAAAACACAATTACATGGTGATGATGATGGAGATGTGCGAAATTAAAGCATATAATGGAAAGCAAGAAGATGGAAAAACCAAAAAGGAAAAAAAGAACACAAAAATATAAGAGGGATGAAAATTATGTAAGGAAGGAAGAGATGAAGAGATTGAGGAAGCTTATGGATGATGATGGTGGTCACGCCACTTGGAGTGGTGGGAGACTCCAAAATGAGTGATGAAGAGCTGCCAATTGAAGTGCACAAACACCCAAGATAAGACGCACAAAAAGAGAGCACTCAAGACTCACTCAACACTCTTACACAGTTTCTTTTCTATTCAAAATTCAATGTGTGAAATACATGAGGCAAAACACTTTATTTATAGGAAAGAGTGTCTTGGAGAACAAGATAGAGGCGTAGGAGTGTCATTTGTGAGAAACTTTCTAGAAGGTAGGTCAAAGAAACCCTAAACCTAGAAGCACTTGTCATGAAGGGTGGGCTTGGCATAAGCCTAAATTACTAATCACACCTTACTCTAGTTTATTCTTCTATTTGGACTCCCAAAGTAAGCCCAATTTATTTACAAACATTTTTTTCTTGTAAGAAGACCAAAAGAAAGAACATCTGATGCTCTGGTCTATGCCCAGTCCTTCTTTTGTTCAGGTCCTTCCGACATTTGGTGGGACCTTGTCTTGGATGCTGAGATGACTGATCAAAGTGTAAAGTGTCTCTTGTTTTCTTGGTCATCTTCTTGGCTAATGGGATTGTATCAAATAATAGGTGCAAGACATTCAGTATTATCAATTGCAAAAGCAATTATGTCAGTAGAAGAATTGATATGAGAAACAACATGCTCATTCACATTGTTAGTATTAGTATGAACAACAGTCAAAGTTGGTGAAATATCAGGTGTGTGCTTACAAGGAACAGTAGACATAGTAAAGCTATTGGAGTTCTATATGGAAAAGCAGTTTCATCAAAGTGAACATGACGAGAAACAATAGCCTTACTAGTGGGCATGGGACCGATATAACCTTTGTTGGTTGGACTATATCCTAGAAAGAGACAACACTGTCATCTAAAATCAAACTTATGACTATTATAGGGACATAAGTTTGGATAACATGCACAACCAAACACTTTAAAAACATTATAATCATGTTTGTGTTTAAACAACATAGTGTAGGGCTTATCACCATTCAACACAAGGGTGGGAAGTGCATTAATGATGTGTTTGGAAGTGATGAACGCTTCTGCCCAAAAACGACGAGGCAAAGAATCAGTTGCGAGAAGCGTTAGACTCATATCAACAATATGTTTGTGCTTTCGTTCAACATAGCCATTTTGCTCATGGGTGTAAGGATAAGTAATTCTATGTGACTGCCATAATGTTCAAGAAAAGGTTTAAGGCAAATAAATTCTTTGGCGTTATCCGTTTATATAGAGCAATGTTTATAATTTGTTTGGTTTTCAACAAAGATTTTGAATTTTTTAAACACAGAAGAAACCTGAGATTTAGTATGAAGAATGTATATCTATGTACATCAAGAAAAGATATGGGGTACCTTGAACCATTTGAAGCAGATATAGAAGCAGGTCCTCATACATCAGCAAATACAAGCTCCAACGAATGAGAGTAAATGGTAACAAAAGAACTAAAAGGGAGTTGTTGATTTTTACCAAGCATACAAGTAGAGCAAAAATTTTTATCAGTAGAACAACGTACATTACAATTTTGTAAAATTAGTTTTAAAGTGCCAAAATCACAGTGATTAGTGCTGTCATGCCAAACATTGTCTATGGGCTTATTAGTTACAAAAGAAGCATGAAAAATAGAGGATGTATGAGGATTTTGCATGGTTAGAAAAGTGTATAGACCATCCTTAAGAATTTTGTGAAGAAGAACTTTGTTCGTAGATTGATTAACAATACAACAATGGTCAGCATGAAATTGGAAATACACTCAAGCAAACATAAAAAAAACTGAGTAAGCTTTTTATTATCAAAGGGACATGTAAAAGATTGCAAAAAAAATAATGGTTTATCAGTGAGAAAAGAATGAAAAAATGCATATTCAATATTAGCAATAGACAAACCTGAACCATTACCCATTTTAACAGTTTTAGTGCCTTGATATGGTTGCTTGGTTGAGTAGACGGTGGGATCTTTCGCTACATGATGCGTAGCACCGTTGTCTGGATACCAAAGCAGATCCTCAGTAGTGGATTGAATTCCCAGAAGAGAAGCATCGTTGGTTTTTGTATCTAAGATTGAAAGCTGGGAAAGATTAGCACGAGAAGGTGGACTGGGTTGATGTTCATACCATTTCAACACTGAAGAACATCATGACCATATTTGTTGCAAACTTGACACACTGATCTAGAAGAATTCCAAGAACCACGAGCTTAGGAACGAGAACCATGAGAGAAATTTTGTGAGCGGGAAAACCCACAACCACCACGAGTACCATGAAACCTGGATAGACCTTTTCATGAGTGGAATGCGAAGGCGTCTAAGATGTGAAGGGTACAATTGCAGGAAAACTGAAAGGATCGAGTTGATGATGACGTTTAAGAAGTTCTTCTTGCACAAGAAGAATAGCTTTTATCTCTCCAACCTTATAAGGACCAGTTCTAGGAAAAATGGATGCAACAAAAGAATCAAAATCGACTAGAAGACCATCAAGGATGGTTTCGATATGATCCTCCACAAATATAGGAGTGTCTACAACAACAAGCGCATCCACAATGAGTTTGATATCCAAAACATATTTGGAGATAGAATGATCTTTCTTTGGATTCTTTAAAAGAAATTTTAATTTATTTATCTACGCACGAGTATCAGATGAAAAATGAGTGTAATGTATTCTGGATCTGAGCTACAGAACTAAGACCCACCATTTTGGTTAAAAGAGGAATGGTCATGGGTGCCAGAGGTCATGCAACCACCAAATTATTTTGTTGCTTGTAAGAGATGAAGGAAAGATTGTCACTTATAGTAGGCAACATAAAGACAGTGTGGAGGAACATGAGTCCCATCAAGAAACAAAGAAAGCATCAAACCATTAATAGTGGAAAGAACCTGATGTTTCCACAACAACAAAATTTCGTCATCCAATTTTAGCGAAATAGAAGTAGTAAAATGATGCAAAGAGGATCTCTTGGTGGAGAGGTCCTGGGTGGAAGAAGATGATTGTGGAGAGGAAGCGAAGGAAGCCATGAAAGAAACGAAAAAGAAAAAAAAAACTTTCTAGCTCATGATACCATGTGATAAAGATGAGAGAGAAGAGAAAAGGTTTTCATAGAAAACTGATATTATTGCATACTTCTAAGAGAGTACTCTACTCACCTATATATACACAAAGTACCATAAATAATATATACATGACTACATATGGATACCCTTAACAAGAAGAAGATGAGAGAGTTGTTTTAGAAATCTTATTTTAGAAGTTATCATTTACTTTATAAAAAGTTTATTCTAGAAATTTTGTTTAAAAAAACCGTTTTAAAACATACTTCATGTATTCTGAAAAAAATTGTTCTAAAAAAGTCATTTTAAAAAACTCTTTCTAAAATGTATATATGTTTTAGAAAACTTGTTATAAAAATTCTCTTTTAAAAAATTCGTTCTAAAATGCATTTCACGAATTTTGTTCTAAAAATTCCATAACAGATAATCCAAAAGTGAATCGTATGGAAAGTGAAATGGTTGTTTTTAGAAATTATGGGGTGAAGTTATAAAATATGGGGGTCGAGGAAGAAAAAGGCGTTGTAACATTGAATGTGGACTGGGTCATATTTTCATGAAATTGGTAGGGGTGGGCTTGCGATGAGATCTAGATGAATCTCACACAAACATAAACATTTGAGCAGAAAGCAGGGTTTTGGTTTAGGGTCGTTTGAGTGATAGCAGCAGAAATGATTTGAACCAACACACACACACACACTTCATTCGATCAACTTGGAAATGATAAGGTCGTTGATGATTTCACCCCATGTCTTTCTGAGTGCTCCCAATAACCCCCATCTTGACTTTTCCCAACATCATAGCCTACCCCTTTTGGTCACATGCTCATTACCACACTCTCTCTTCATGTGTGTGTCCATTTGCACATGTCTGCATTTCACCATTTTCTGATTATACCCTCTCAGAACATTTCATCACTACTTAACAGCCATGCATCTGTGTCGGCTGATACCATACGATTTCACTAACATTTTTCTGCTCCCTACCAAACACTATGCATCCTGCTCCATGTCTCATCTCTTGCTTCAACTATTAATAATGAACCCTCCCTTATCCTCCTTTCATTCATCAAACACTGCCCAAGTAATAATTCTTCACGCCTGTCATCATCTTAGGAAACCTAAACACATAACTCAAAATCAATAACAACTTTCACTCCTAACCTTTCCTCACGTTAAACAGCGACAACCATACGTGACACCATATATACACTCAAACTCTGCACGTTTGTGGGGGCGTTCCAACTATTATTATTCATCTATTCTATTACACTTCACTTAGGTGGACTTTTCCATCAACTGTTTGATAAAATGAAAATATGTGTTGCATAATATGGATCAATGGTAGATGTAAAGAACACTAGTAGACAAATCCATGAACCTTCCTGCAAAACCCCAACCCTTTACTCAAATTCTTGATCATGCAACCTTTGAATTTATTACCTTAGTTACCTTATCCATCCACCTTGTTTAATTATGCTTCATGTGTGTCCTATATGATATTATTGTTTTTCTAATAAATCAATCATGATTCCATATCTTCAAAATTCACACATCACTTATATATATTGACAAAACTCTCACAAAAACACTATATGTAGAAAGAAAAAATATAAAAATAACAATCAAACCACATTTTTTATTTATTTAACTTACACTACAAGAAAATCATGAAATAGAAACCAATTTTTGGAGACCAAAATAATTAGTTGCAATAGTAATTAAATTATAGACCATTTTAGAAACTAAAATAAAATTTGATTTTTAAATTAGTTTTTATTATTGTTAAATAGTTTCTAAATTGGTATCTAATTAGCAACCAATGTTTTTGTTACCAAATTTAGAAACTAAACAATTGGTAGTTAAAACTTTGGTTGTTAATTAGATACCAATTTAGAAACTATTTAACAATAATAGAAACTAATTTAGAAACCAATTTTTTTTAGTTTATAAAATAATGGTATCTAATTTAGTTAGTATTGTAACTAATTATTTTGGTCTCTAAAAATTGGTTTCTATTTCATGATTTTCTTGTAGTGTTATACTTTATGTGTGAGGTAAAATTTGTTAAAATATGTCTATAGGAAAAGTGCAAAATTACTTGGAGTTTAATTTAAACAAAATCTAAACAATTGTATATATACTTCTTGATAAAGTATGGTGTAGGATATTCATTTCAGAGTAATTAGTAATTATATTTTTTATCAATTAAGTTTATGGTTTTTAACACACTTATAAATAAACTATAACATTTTATGTACTTTTGTAGACAGATTATTTGCGCATACTAAATATCTTTTATCTTATGTTTCATTAGCTTTTTATGATAATATCTTCGCATCTAAATTAAAAAAATAGCTTTATATTTTTTATATTTTTCAATTTAATTTTACATACAACATGAAAATAATATTACTTATATCACCCTTTTAAGTGGTTTGTTTTATATGGAGAATAAAAACTGTTCTTGGATTGCCTTATACATGTTTTATTAAGAAGTCATGTAAAAAAAATTATATTTAATTATTTAAAATTAAGTTTACTCTATTTCAAAACAAAATAGATACTAGGATTGTTGATTCATGCCAGTTGTAACTATATATGGGAGGATCAGAAAGGTACAAACAAATAAGATGACCAAATCATAATCTATCATTCGTGTCTTCCATATATAAAAGAAACTTATTCGAGTTAAATAGATCTAAAACAAGTGATAATAATATTTCAAAATTATTTAATACATTTAAATATTTAAGATTTAAATTAAAAATCATTAATTAAACTAAAATAATTACTAACTCAATGCTATACAATAATATTAGACTTTGGGAGCTATAGGAGAAGCACCAAACTCGGACACTTATCTTAAATGACATGTACGTGTCGTACATACGTATCGGTATCAATACTCGTAGGACACTTATAGATAAAGTGTTCAATTCAAAATATATTTGTTGAATTTCTGACAATTCTAGCATGGTTCTAACACAATTTTAAAAAGGATAAATACAATAATTTTCTAAAAACTCAAATTTATTGTATAAAATTTTATTATGATTATAAAAATAAGAAACAAATTTTTTTGAACAAGTCATGAAAAAACATCTTTTTGCTCTAAAAAAAATCTGAAACATACTTGTGAACATAAATATTTATTGTCAACTTATAAAATTTATAATTATATAATATATAGATTCATGTTCACGTGTCCTACATTTTAGAGATTATACGTGTTTCCGTATCCATATCCGTATGATGTCAATGTCGATATTTGTGTTTGTGGTACATAGATCTAAAGCCTAAATCAAACCTTAAAGTTGAATTCGTGTATCTGGCCTCATTGAAATGTGTATATGTAGTGACAAAATAGAACATTATATATTGAAACTTCCATAATTTCATATGACCAAACCTTAAATGGTGCTAGAGAAAATCATAACATTCATTAGCCTAGTAATGTCTAAATTACTCTTAGCCTTAGATTTATAATTATATATACACAATTAATTAAACCCCACAAACTCATTATCTAGCATATAGATTATTAGAATTAACTATGAGAGATGGCTGAAAAAGAGTATTGTCTCTATCCTAAGTCGCCCCCTCACTTTAAAGCACACAATGGGACCTATATTGATATTTTTTTTCAAGCTTCTTAGCTAGAAACTAGTATCATAATCCTTAGCACTTATTTTGAGACTCAATTGCACTCATCTTAATTTGTTATAAAATAATTGCACTCACCTTAAGCTGATTTTTTTATTGTCAGCAATCAAAAGGTATATAATCGATTCAGTCGAAGAATGGAAAAAAGGAAAGATATAGAAGTAATTATCCTTCAGTAAAACAAAATATAAAAGGAGTACACTACCAACCCACATGACCCACTAGCTTAAAAACAGCTGGTTGGAAAAACACATCATTCATAAAACCTGTTATTTCTAAAATCAACTTTTAGGATTACCATCTCAAATTGCCATTCTTACGGCTTTCAAGAATTATTTTAATCCCAGGAAGCTTATTATCTATGAACCATTTTTTTATTCTATCTTACGAATAATTTTATAAAATTAAATTAAACTTAAATCCGACAAGTTTAAGGTCTCAATATCTTAGAAATCTCACCTCAATTACAAATAAAAGTATTTCATAATTAAGTAAATCTCAAATGAATAGTTTAAATTACACTTTTTAATATATTCTTATTATTCCAAATACTTTTAATAATATTATTTTTTATTCTACAAACTTAATTTCTCCATTTCCGGGATTATTATGTCTTCGATGAAAATTTTGTATGACATTACAAATGAAAAACAATACTTATTTCCACTCATTTGTAGCAAAAAATCAAACACCATAAGATTTTTTACATATAAAAAACTATGTTCATTTTATTTCCAAAGGCTTAACATGATAAAGGAGATCGATTTCAAATTTAAAACTTCTAAATTCATCTGCTTAGACAAGGAAAAAAAAAAGGAAAAAAAGAAAGAATAATAAAGGTATAAATAATAGAGCGTTGCTGCCTGGGATATCCATATGTGTGACGTAAAAGTGTGCAATAAAAATAAAACAGAAAAGAAGAAAACCGTGTTGAAAATGATGTTCCCACTTAGTAAATTTAGGCCCCAAAGAAAAGCAAATTTTCATGTTGTGCAAGGAAAATGTGAAAACCAATACAATAAATTTTAAAAAACATGGAAATTGAAAAAAAAATTGCATTCAGAACTTTCTTTAAATTTTTTAAAAAAAGTTTACATATATATATATATATATATATTTATTTATGTAATTAATTAGTTCTAATTTACTTTCTTACTCTTTTATTTTAAACTTAAATTCTTATAATTTTTTTATTTAAAATAGAATTACAATTTTAATATAAAAATATAATCAAAATTATAAAAAAATAATAATTATAAAATAACATAATTAATCATATTATATATAATAAATTATAAATAAAAATAAAAATAAAAATAAATATATTTTAATAATAAAGAAATAAATTTATATAATAATTATATTAACTAAAAAAAAGTAAAAATAAAAATAATATTATTATTTAATATAAAAATAAGTTTTTATCAAATATTTTAATTAAAAATAATTATAATTTATAAATAAATAAATCAAATTAATTTTTTAACAAATTTTAAACATAAAAATAAATTTATAAACTTATATTTTTATCAATAAAAAAATATAATTTTAATCACCAACTTTTCCTATATTTTTTATTTTATTTATCTTAATTCAAACACTCTAATTTTTTTACACTTTGGAATTACTTAATCTAATCTATATCTTGAGTACTTATTTCAAACAAAGCATTAGAGATGTAATACTTATTACTGAGATTACTATGAGAAAGATAGAAACAGTGTAAAGTGCAAAGAAATTAGCATCCATGTGAGAGTTGTTGGATTGGAACATATCCCAATTCTCAACCCCAATAATAGGCTTGTGTTATTAGGGGAGCATTCACACTGTACATTTATTAAATGCTTCATCAAAATTTATTAAAACATTTTCAAAACCCACAAATTAATAAATCACAAAAGAAAAGGAGAAGAAAAAAAAAAAAAAAACCCATGACATCACCTTCACGCATTTATTATATATACAAGAAAGCCTATGGTTTTCTATTTATTTTATTATTATTTTTCCCAGTAAAATTGGTCTGACATCTCATGATGAGATTTGAGAATTTTGTAGTTAAAATCATGACAATGTTTATATTTAATGTTATAGGTTAAATAATAGCTAGTAGATAGTGTCACCTATGAAGTATTAATAACACATTTAATTTCCATATCATTTAATCATATGTAACTTTTTTTTCTTCTTATCTTTGTTTAATTACTAGATGCTCTAGTGAATCACAAAAGAAAAGGAATCCGTTATTAATAAAATAAATACGTGATAAAATTGATGATATGTAATGACATTATAAAATAATCTGACTTTACATTGTTGTACAATTATAAGTATGTATAATAAATTTGTTGATTTTTATACTGGTTTATTCTTAAATAATAATATAAAACGATTTTATTATGTTTTACAATCTAAATGTAAATGTTTTTAGATTGTGGTTTATAAATTATTAAACGTACCTTCTTTTTCAATGTGATGGTACGGAGGTAATAATTCAAATAAATATTTATTCACTTTTAGAAGATATAAAATAGTAATAGTACATAAATTAACCATACATAGTTATATTTTTGAAATCTTAATATTTTTATATACATTATACTTTTTTAAAATTGATTTCTTATATTGATATATAAGTATTTTAATTTTTTTTAACTATTTCTTTGAGTATAGGGGTGGGAAAAAATCTAATTTTCTAAAACTGCTCAACTTTTGCACTGCTTTGATCAATTAAAAATCTATTTATTTAAATATAATTTTGTTTATATAAATTTTAAAAATTGGATAATCCAAATTTTAGAAGTAATTTCTTTTTCGAGTGTCTCTACCGAAATCACTCTTTTATACTCTTTCATTTGTCGTCCCCTCTTTCTCTCTCGTGCACCTCTCTCCAACAACTCTTACTCACTTTTTGAAATTTTATTTGTTCTCTCACACACATCAAGCAATCAAGTTTTATACATTTTCTTTAGAATTTTATTTGCTCTAATATTTTATTTATTCTAATATTTTATACATAATAAATGGATATAATATTTTCAAAGTTTAATTTTTTTTATTAAATTATAATTTTATTATATTTTCTTAATATTTATATAATATTCAACTTTTTTACATATTATTATATTAATATTATGTTTAGAAAACATGGATTTTGATTTAAAATACAATTCACTTTTTTTCTTCTAAAAATATGGATTTTGATTTAAAATTTAATCCAAACATCTGGATTTGGATTTCTAAATTGGTTTTATAAAAAATAAGGATTTGAATTATAAATTTGATCCAAATATTTGGATTTGGATTGGATTACCCAAAATCCAATCCATAAACACCCTTAATATTTAGTATAACATCTTATTTTGAAATCATGGGTCTCTCAATAATACATAAAATATAAGATGTCATTCATTTTTTTTCTCTAGTATCCTAAATAACTTTTAGTAGATTCTATTAGAGACTTCACAAATTAATTTTCATTTAAAACTTAATTTTAAAATTTTAATTAATTAATTAAATTTTAACAACTAAAATATAAAAATATCAAACTAGAAATATTAGTAATGGATGTTTTAATCAATAATAACAATGATTATGAAAATAGAAACATTAGTCTTTACCAACTTAAAATATAATAGCTCGCAACTAAACTTTTTTGTTATACATATGAAGGGCTTAGGTTAGATGTCATTATGACGTTTAACATCTTAGTTATATTGTACCTCAGTTAGACTCACATTTCAGTTAGACTAACATCCCAAAGTTTACCAATCATATGACTCGCAATTAAACTTCTTTGTAATACAATTATATATTAAACACGTGTATAATTTACATTAATTTACAAGTGTACTGGCAGCAAAAGAGGGTTTCATGACGTGTATAGGCATTGATTTAAGCATGAATGTCGTTTACAAAAATGCGGTTGCAATTTTGAAAATAAGATCAACATATAGAATACGATTTTAATTATAACCTTCGTATATTTGAAAACAACGCATATAGACTACGATTTGGTGGGCAACCGTTGCCTATAATGACCACTATAGACTATGGTTTTTTAGGCAACATTCACCTATACCTGTGTCTACCATATAAAATATGATTATTAGGTCATAATCGTCATCTATATGTTTTTTAATTTTCCATTCCAGGCCTTTTCGTCATCATGCTTTTTTCTTTGTTACTCTCACTATTGTCTTCTCTACAACCTTTCCTTATTGTTATTGCTCTCATTCCTTGTAATGTGTCTTCCTTATTGTTTTTTATGTTATTTTTCATACTTTTTGTGCTTTCTTGATGGATTTTTCTCCATTTTCAGTGTTGAATTGGTGGGTTCCCAAGTTCGAAACTACTACTTGTGTTCTCCTCATCATTGTTGTTATGTGTCACCATTGAAACTCTTGAGCTCCTTTACAACCTTTGTTCCTTTACCACAACCTCTTTCCACCATCTTGAGTTTCCACAACCCAAAGTCGTTCACTCTCGAAAATTTCTTGACATCAAACTTGGTGGCCATTTCTTTATCTTCTTGACTTTCTTTTCTTGTCCCCACAAATGGTATCAATTGTTGGGTTATCAACAATAACAAAGTAAGAAAATATTTTTGAAGAAAACATTTTAGGGGCTCCTATGCTATAGGCAACGATTATGTACATGATTTTTGCCTATAATGGTCTAATAGTCTACGGTTGTGTGTTAATATATTTAATTTTCTATTTTAAATTATTGGGCTTTGTTTGTTTGACCCAACTTTCCTTTTCTGTTTCAGCTAGGTCTTAATCTTTTTCTTATATATACACCATGTATTTTACTCTC
>Ga0123342_1003718_pt1 | contig 24181 bp, 15 predicted proteins | sample Turbeawhitnodule_FD_89960 | JGI IMG/M metagenome (GOLD analysis project Ga0123342, IMG submission 89960) | Root nodule microbial communities of legume samples collected from Mexico - Turtle bean Mexico white nodule | ecosystem: Host-associated > Plants > Roots > Nodule | place: Mexico: Nepantla... | reverse complement strand
CACTGCAAGCTGGTGGTGGCAAGAGAGATGCTAGAGTTTAAACGAGCAGAGACCACGAAAATATATTTTTATATAGTTAAATTAATAAATGAAGTAAACAAATAAAAACGAATGTTTTCTGGCGGATTTAGTATCAATATTCAACTAGCAAAAATTTAATTTAAAAAAGTGGATAAAAATATGAAGTTAAGCTGTGAAAAATATAAATTGAAATTTAGAAAAACTTAATCTATTGATTTTTTTTATTATACCATACAACGATTTAGATTACTATTTTATTTTTAAAACTTTATTTATATTAATTATTAAAAAGAGTTGTCAAATAATTATTTAAAAAAAATATAGTTGTGAAATGATATTATTCTAAATTTTTAACTTGGATGAAGAAAGTTCAGAGTGAAATGGGAATAGCAGAAAGAGGAGAAAGCTTCTTCAACGTGATTCCATACTGCTCAGTCATGTCAAGGGTGTGAGGAGTGACACCCTGAGGGAGCTCCCACTGAAAAGAGTGCAGAAGCGCAGCCAACATTAAAGTAATCATCCGAATCGCAAGTGGCAAACCAGGGCAAATTCTCCTACCACCACCAAAAGGCAAATACTCGAAATCCCTGCCTTTAAAATCTATGTTGGATCTGAGAAACCTTTGGGGCTGAAACAACAATGGTTCATCCCAAAACTGGGGGTTCCTCCCAATGGACCATGCATTGATGAGGACTTGGTTCCCTTTGTGAATGGTGTACCCACTTACTTCAACATCGTGTCCTGCAACGTAGGGCAAGAGAAGGGGTACTGGTGGATGCAGCCGAAGGGTCTCTTTCACTATTGCTTGGATGTATGGAAGTCTAGGGATGTCTGTTTCTGTTATTTCAACACTGGAGGACCCAATCACTTGGATCACTTCCTCTCTTGCTTTCTGCATTACTTCTGGGTTGCGTAGAAGTTCTGCCATTGCCCACTCTGTTGTTGATCCTGAAGTGTCGCTCCCCGCAATGAACAAATCCTGCTTCCAATAACCAACATCCTCACACACTCATCTATTATATTCAATGGAAAAGTGCTTTTATAACTATAATAATTATTAATAAATAGGATTTTGATTTTTTAATTTCTTTTAGTACATGCATTTTTAATTTATATTTATAATTTATAACTATTAATAAAGAAAATCTATTTTTTTTAATTTTGTTAGTATATACACTATATTACCAATTTTAACTTGTTCAGTGTAATTTATTCTGTTAATTTTCTTATTTGTAAAAAAAAAGTATCTACAATACAATAGATAAAAAAAGATCTGCTAGTATTCTATAGTTAAAACATTAGTAGTAATTATTTTATAACATTGTAGTTATAACATAATAAAAAAATTATGTTGTAATTTTTCTTTCTATAGCACCTTTTTCTTTTAATAATTATTATAATATCTATTTTTTTCTATTATCATAAAAAAAGTGGATACATAAATGTGTGTTTACTAATTTGAATAATGACACAAATGTGTTTAAATAATGACTGAAGGATACTCTTTTATCTATAATTTAATTACAAATTTTATCAGACAACTATTATTATTTTGTAAATTTTACAATTTATTATTACTTTTCGCTTATTTATCATCGAAATTTTAGAAAAATGATCAGTATTAGTTCGGATGATCTGTTATGAAAAATAGTTTAGAAAAAAGAACCAAAGTAAAATTCGTAATAAAAGAATAAAAGTTGAATAAAATTAAAATCAATTAACAACCATGATCATACTTAAACATAATAATGATGTTTAATGATGTTACCAGAATCAACGGCTTGATGCTTTCAACGGTAAAATCGGACGCCTCACCTTGTTCACACTGATCAAGCAACACATCCAAGAAATCCCCCTTCACGACACGCGGACCCTCTCTCTCGGCAACACGTTTCCGAATCAAGCCATCGAAAATATTATGCAACCTGACGTATGAAACCGCCACGTGTCGTTTCACGCCCTGCAAGTCAAACGGCTTCAGCAACGGGAAGTAGTCGGAGAAGTTAACCCTCCCTGCGTCCTCCATGATCCTCCACACCACCTCCTTGAACTCCCCTGCACTCTCGAACTCTGGGTCCACCAAATCCTCCGAAAACACCGTGTTCGATACCAGGTTCAGCATCGTCGCGAATGCCAGATCTCCAATGGCAACGGCTTTTCCATTCGAAGCTTGCTTGCGAAGGTGGTGAACCAGTTCCTGCACTTTTCGGTGCCGGAGGTGTTGTAGAAGGTCCAGGCGTTGGGCGGTGAAGATCTGAGTTGTGCAGACGCGGCGACGGTTGCGCCACCGTTGGTCTGCTGGGGCCCAGGCTAGGGTGTCGCCCAGGTTGGGCTGGGCCGCCACGGATTCCGGGATGGGGCGGTTGGCGAAAGCTTGGTCGTTCTTTTGGAGGATTTCTTGGGCCGCGGCTGGAGAAGAGGCCACGGCCACGGTAACTGAACCCAGACGGAGGGACATGATTGGGCCGTAGGTTTGGGCCAGAGAGGAGAGGGCGCAATGTGGCTTGGGGCCCAGTTGGTGGAGGTTTCCGATTATAGGGAAGCCGGTTGGACCGGGGGGTTGGTTTTTAGTTACCCGGCGGTTGAGAATGAACCGGGTGGTGACGAGGAACAGTGTGAGGAGTAACAGGAAGATGAGAAGGTCCATGATGAAATTTACTGGGTTTTGCCTCCTGACGTGATTCAAAAACCTACTAAGTATAGAAGGACCGTGTTCTGTGGGGGATATCCTATATATTAAAAATAAAAGAAAAATTGCATCTTTTAGATTATGCTAAATTACATTTATATATTTTTACAGTATTAAAATAGATATTTATATTTTAATAAAATAATATTCATATTTTTTAGATTTTAAATAGCTTGGAAGATTTAAAACATCGTTACTTTTCCTCATAAAATAAACAATTATTATACTCATCGTTATGAAATATTAATTCATTAATTTAATAGATTTTTTTTTTAAATGCACTCGATATTTAAAGTGTTATGAATGTAGATATCTATACATCCTTCTCATTGACTTTATGAATATCGCATTTAAGTAAAAGAATATACAGATAAAAGTGGTGGAGTGTATGAATGGATCAGAATATGATAGTTTTTATTTTCTAGGATTTATTTAGTATTATCATGTTATGAATTAAGTTAAAATCAATATTCAAATAACTGAAAGGGACATATTCCTAACTTTGTATATATAAATTTTAAAACGTAAGATGGATTACTTGAACCATTTTCACTGCCTTACCTAAACCTTACCTAAGATCATGATAAGATTCGCTTTGTAAACTTATTTAAAGTTGTTTATGGATTACTTTATTTAATTATGTGATGGTAAATGTTTAAACCAATACCTCATTAACTTCGTTCAACTTAATGCTTTATGTATATTTATATGCCTAACCTGTTTTTGATGAACTTTAAAAGGGGATAATATATGTTAAGATAAATAAACAATCATAATAAAAAGGCTAAAAAAGAAAGGTCCAAAGAATTATTTTTGAGGTGTATGATGGTGCGTGGTAAATTACTAAAAGCAATATTATAATTTTAACCTTGTAAAGCAGAGATGAGCATTAACTGCAATTATATGCCCTACATGACTTTTTGTTCGAACCCAATTATACACTAAGATCATTCCAGAAATGTCAATGAACCAAAAACACCACTTCTTCTGACGTGACAATTCAACCGTTTTGTTTAGATGTTATAAATTAATGTACGATTTTTCTGGAATACAGATAATTCTAATTCTTTTTTTAAGAGTTCTAAATTAATTTATTATTTGCCTTAACTAGAAAATAGAGAGAAAAAAACACTACAAGGTGAACATATTTAAATTAAGAAAAAAAAGTTTAAAAATATGTAAATGATTTAATTGGTGTATGTAGATGTATTAAAAAAATAATTAAAGTACTCTTGGGTTAAAAACTAAACATAATTAAATATTTAAATACGTATTGCTCGTTTTAAATAAAAAAAAATCTCATTACAAGTTAGGTTTCCATTTATTAAAAACAGTTTTCATAATTATAAAGAAATGTATTAACATGGTTAATAAATCATTTATGTTGTTAACAAAAACTATACTCCAATTAAATTTACACCTTTTTAAAGTTTGCATAAAAGACTTAATATATAAAGAAAGAGTATGTATTGAATTAAATCTAAAATTTCATCTCATTAAAATTGATTTGTAAGAAAATTGATTTATAAGATAATAATTGAACTTTACTTATATATTATAATTTTAATTTTTTTTAGAGAATATAAGATTTTTAACACACTTTATAATAACTATTTATAATAAATAAAAAATCTTCAAACACAAAAAAAAAAAAAAATTAAAAAAAAAAAAAAAAATTTTAAAAAAAAAAAAAAAAAAAACATTAAACATGAAATTAAATATTTTCAGATGATATAACAAGATTTTGATAACATACGCTACAAGAAAATCATGAAATAAAAACCAATTTTAGAGTCAAAAATAATTAGTTGTTATAATATTAGATACCATTTTAGGAACTAATGGTTTATAAATTGATATCTAATTAGCAATCAATGTTTTTTCTACCAAATTGAGAAACTAAATAATTGGTAGTTAAAACCTTGATAGCTAATTAGATACTAATTTAGAAATTATTTAAATATAAACTAATTTAGAAACCAAAATTTTGTTTAGTTTCTAAAAATGGTATCTAATTTAGTTACTATTACAACTAATTATTTTGTTTTCTAAAAAATTGTTTTATTTAATGATTTTATTGTACCGATAATAATTTCTAAAAATATGGTTAAAATGTTACAAATTTTACTCTTCTTTATTAATATATTCAAAATAAAGATCGATGACAAAAGAAAAGTAAAATAGCTGTGAAACTATTTATCTATTATTCTTTATTATCATTTACTATGTAAGCATAAGATAATTAAAATATTCAAAATATTTTAACTTTAAAATATAATTAAGCGTAAATATGAATATGAAATATATACTTAAATAAATAAATGTTCATAATATATTATTTGAATAAATTATAATTTAATGTTAATTTTTATTTTGATGATTAGTTTTTTTTCATATAACATTTATAAAGTGTTGAGATAACACATTATTTTTTATTTAGTTATTTTCCTGGTAAAAAAAAGTAAAAAATTATTTGTTTAGATAAAGTGTGAGAGATATTGTATACAATTATGCAAGTAATAATTTTTTTATGTGAAAAAAGGTTGAGGTAGACGGTAAATTTTTTAAAAAATGTGTACATCAATTAAAATATTTTTTTATAAATTATGATTGTTATTTAACAACTACTCATATAGATTTTTATTTATATATATATAAGAGGTTATTAGTGTGCATCTATAACCCATGAGTTCTTAACGTAAACTAAGAATAAAATGTAAAAGTTTAATTCATATAAACTCTTGATGTTTCTTTAGATTGATTGTAAATTTAATTAGCATAATTTTTCTTCAATAATTTAATGTTACATAAAGGATGCATAATTTTTCTTCAATAATTTAATGTTACATAAAGGATGCATAATTCATTATACTCCTGACACGCCCAACTTCGAAAATCACATTTCGTAAAATCTAAAAATTAAAAGATACAAATTTGTATTCGAGGAAGGAAAAAAAAAGTGTTAGCTAATTTAAAAAACTAAAAACATATTTAAACCATGGAAAGATACTTACATATTTAAACCATCGAAGATATTTACATTATAGCAAAAGTTGCAAACCCTTACATTATAACAAAAGTTATAAAAAAAAATTAAAACTAATAGAACAAAATGAGATTTTCATAAAGTAAAATAAACCTCATAGTATGATCTTTAATTGAAGATAACCCAACATTTATTTGAAGATGAACACTAAGGATCAGCTATTCCAATCCTTCGTGTTCCCATTAAGACAATTTTATTCTGTTCATTCACCAATTACCATCATCTAAAGAAATGAAATTAATAATTAGAAAAGTTATTTCAGAGAAATGAACAGCTCACAAATGCATACTGGATTTTTGATTTGGAATGCACAACAGATAAAACTTGTTTACTCCTGAATCTGAACAGGCTCAAAACCCCTCTGAATGGAAGCCTTAACAGCATCCAATACCAGTTGGGTTTTCCTACTAATTGTTGGCCACTTCTTGTCAGGTTTGGAGTTTTTGAATTTGATTTCTGCAACCAAGCGGGCAAATTCTCTAACCAAAAGCGCTTCCTGAGGGAGATCAGTGCTTATTGTATGCTTGATTGGTTGTTTAGCCCACCCTGTGACAAGATCATCAAAGCTGGTTTCTGTACCAGCCACAAATGAAGACTCCTTCTCATGATAAGGGATGATGAAGTCATGCACATGTAGAGTTCCTCTTGTCCCAATAGCTGTTATGTCCATTGTTAAGTTTGCCAAGAAAGAGCAATGGAAGGTTGCTACTTTCCCATCTTCCCAGTACAGAGAAGCTCCACATTCTAATATCACTCCATCTTTGTTGAGCACAGGTTCATATGAAGCAACCACTGTTTTAGGCAATTCATAGTTGGCAGCCAACAGGATTGCTCTAATGCAATACCACCCATGATCGCCTAGGGAACCAAGAGCATCAAGATCAGGCTTTACACGAATGTTTCTGTTCAGATAATCTGAATCTGCTGCAGATGTGAAGCAGGTGCGAACCTGTACAACTCGGAACACAACAGTAGTCATCAATCTGTGAAAACATACATCTCCTCCACTGAAAATACGAAAAACAAATGGCCATTCTCACGAATGAACTCAACAGCTCCTACTGGAAGTTAAGCCAAGCAAATATTATAGTCAAAATACAGAAACAACTCCTCCAACTGGTGCTCAAAACTTTAACGAAACTCAATTTATATTTGTCATGACTCTCGAAACTGGATATAGAACAAATGGGTGGCACCAGAACTCCATTTGTTCATTAGTTTGCTCCATTTGAGAAAAATGTAGATTTTACCTGTGGTGCCTTTTTTATCAGCAAAACTTGAAATTTGTCTGCTAAAAGCAAGAGGAAAGGTTATATACATAAATATATGCACACACATGGTTTAATTATGGTAAAGTCGTGGAATAAAGTTGACATGAGTTAGTAACATAAGGTAATGGACTTTTAATTCTGGTTGAAAACAACATAAAAAGTAGCTAAGGATACATGTATCATGAAATACACTCTAAAAGTTATATTAAATAAAATTTAATTCTTAAAACTTTAGTGTATAAATCCTCATTCACATCTTGTACTTTTTTAATGATTTTAGTCTCTAAATTTTAGAAAATTTAATTAGCATTATAGTCAAAAATTCAATTTTTACTGTTTATTTTTTATTTTCATATTTTAATGTGTTAAATTAATTTTAACGAATATGTTAAGTTTATGATTCAATTAAAACCAAAACAAAATATAAAAAATACATACACCAAAACTACATTTGTTTTAAATCCAAAAGACTAAAATTCTAAAAAAATAAGGAACCAATCTTATTTTAAAAAAAAACTAAGATTGAAATTAAGTCACTATCTGTCTCTACCTTCTCTTAAATAAAAGTTCTATTTTTCTCTGCATTCCCCGACCAAAAATGTCTATATAAAATCCATTATTGAGTTCCTCACTCACTCGCTGAATCATCAAAACATTGATTCTTAATAACATCCTTGTTATAAATGTCTCTAACCATTTTCTTTTTGTAACCAGGAAGATTATTAAAATAAAATTGAAGAAAAACAGTTGCAGTAAATACCGATTTGAGGTTACCAAAACGCTGCGCATCGTTGAGGAAGTTGGCCATGGCCGCAGTCCTGGGGTTATGGACCCACATCGTATTATCCATGAACTGCACCCCATTCGATTCACAGGCCTCCAGAATGCAGTCGAATTGGGCCACGTCGAGGGCCACGGGCTTTTCCAGTAGCAAGTGCTTCTTGTTCTGGGCCGCTAGCACTGCCCACTTCAGATGGAGACTCGTGGGGAGTGGCATGTACACGGCGTCCACCTCAGGATCCTCCAGAACGGCCTCGTACGAGCCGTACACTTTAGCCGAGAGAGGGAGGCCGTTGGCGGCGGCGAATGCGGCGGCCTTGTCGTGGGAGCGGCTGGAGACAGCGCATATGGCGGCGTTGGGGGCGAGATTGATGGCGCGGGAGACCTTCCGAGCTATGTCGGCGCAGCCAACAATGCCGATCTGGATAAGAGTTTCCGCCATTTTCGATCAATGTCAGGTGAAGAGATGAGTGATGTAAGAGAAAAAAAGTCAGACTGAGTTGTCACACTTTAGTGAGCTGATGTAAAATGTGTCGTATTGGATTATTACTATTATTATTTTCTTCAAAAGAATAAAATTAAATCAAAATTAAAACTAGTGCAATAATTGTAATTTTGCTTGGATATTTAAAATTTACTCTCAAAGATGATTGTGAAACATAAGTGAATGGAAATCTTTATTACTATCAATCACGAACCTGATTAATTGTTCTTCTTATTATTATTTATGGATCATAATTTAGGAGAGAACAACATATTTTTTTATAAGATAAAACTAATTTCTATATATGAATTATTATAGAAGTTCAAAGAGAAAAAAATAAAAGCAATCTTTCGGAATAAAAATTATATAAAAAACAACCAAAAAGTTCAAACATCACTTGTTCAAACTTCATAAAATAACTAGTAAAAACAATAGAGAAAATAACATAATCGACTATTTAAAAATAAATAATTTATATGTTTAAGAAAAATAACTCAAAAACATAAGTTATTACCTTTCCATATATATATATAAATGAAATTTAGAAAGATATTTAGTCTATTTATAAAAAATCATAAAAGATAATTATTCTATTCATAAAAATTCATAAAGGAATAGAAAGAAATGTGAACAGAGATTAAGACGACTTTTAAAATTAAAAGGTTCAACGAAAGAGATTCTTTCTAGTTTCCCATTTCCCATTATTTTAATTATTCTAATTGAAATACAATTAAACTAGGTTTTAAGTAAATATTAGTTAGTTTAATGTTTTGTTTGGATTTGAAGATGGATTTAAGAGGGAGGAAATAAATGGATTTGAGGAAAAAGTAAGTGGAAATTGAGATTGTTTGAATTAAGGAAACGTGAATAAAAAGTGAAGAGAAATAAGAAGAAATTTTGTGAAAATTTATGTGTGATGTGATAGGTACAATTGATAAAAAAAATAATTAATAAAAATATAATATTCCAACTTTGTCAGGTAAACAAACTAAAAAGTTGAAAAAAAACATATTACTTCTAGTTTTGTTCTACCTCACCACTTTGCACCACCACATACACACCGAGACCAAGCTTCAAGCCATCACATGGAACAATTAAACACCATATCGTCAAACCATGAACATGAACAACTGCAACCACAAAAAAAAAATACCAAAACACATGTACATAGTCGATTATGGTTCATTCAACTACAACCATAATCGATTATGGTTCAAAACATACAACCTAAGTTGTTATTGTGTGGAACTCGAGTATGGCTTAGAACAAACTGATTATGGTTGATTCGTACGTATTTGTTGGCGGTGAAAACTACTATAACATTGTCCATTCTCAGCAAACCACCACCACACGACCTTCGTGATTACTAAAGCCAACCAACAATGCCAACCTCCAGAATCAAAGTCACCAAAGTTGTCCTACATAGAAAAATAAAATAAGGATAGTTTCATATTTGCACTAGTAAGGATGGCCAAAATAAACTCTCCCTTTCACATCTACACTTCCACTCAAATAATTGGATACAAACACACTTTCCTCGCTCAAATTCCTCTACATAAATAGTATATAAGTTGAAAAAAAAACATTATATGATTATATGATTGAAGAATTGATTTTGTTGGATATATAATTTAGGTAGTTTTTGTGTAGATTAAAAAAATTAAATTGAACTTTATTAACTTTGTTTTTTAATAAAAAAATTTAAACATAAATCAATTTTAAAATCAATTTTATTCAAGATTAATTTTATCAATATTGAAAACAAATTCTTCATTTAAAAGTAATTAAGAAGTAATTTATATAAATAGTTTTCCAAACAGAAGTGCTAACATATTCTCACAAGTAAATTTGTATTTAAATACGACTAAATAATATATATATATATATATATATACCGTAAATAACTTTATATTTTCATCTAATAATGAAGAAATGTTATACATAAAAATTTTATAATAATTATTTTCAATGCTATATTAATCATGTTTTGTTATTAATTATTAGTATTTTAAAAAATATTCTTACTGCACTTACGAATTAAACTCTTCTTATATCAGTAGATCTCTTATTTTGGAATGAACAACTCTCTACATGTTTATCCACCATAGGATTGAGCCATAGAGAAACCTATTAGTAAAATACATGTTATTCTAAACTTTTTAAAATTAATTTTAGTTTTATTTGAATAATATATAAACCTTTTTTCAAGGGTAACAAATGAAGTAATAGTAAAGCATTAAAGATGAATACGTGGCTTAAAAACTCAGAAATACAAATGAGTGGATTTACTTTCAGGACGTTCCAGCGAGACACAATGGCAACGCAATCTTATCTTCTGAGTCTGAACACTTTTCATGTTCATGCTGGAATCAGAGGTAAGTATTCAACTCTCGTATGCTTTTCAATCTATCAAAGCCCGCTTCACACTTTTTGTTGTTTCAATTTTCCAATTTTGTAGGACGCCAATGCAAACCTTCTATATTCAAACCAAACAATTTTCGCTTTGGCGTCTGGGTAAGCATTACTATATGTAAATTTCCCGTGGGAAAGTTTTCATTGGCTAAGTTTGCCATGCCCATTTGAGATTTTTCTGAGTTTGTTACTTCAATTCATGTTCATATTTCCTTCTGTATAGAATTTAGAAATGGTTTAGTGATTTTGATGGCCATGATGAAGAAAGAGGAAATGCAATGTGTGAAAGAGCTAGCTTGGAATTCTTAGATTATTGTTACAGTTTTAATTTCACTTTGGCCTCTGTTTACTTGAATTTTTTTTAAAAAAGGAAACGCAGCCATGCCCAGGATTTCAGGGGAGTTGTAGAACATGCAGAAGCAGAACAGTGGTTTTATCATCTGAACAATTGTAAATAATTAAGGAGTTCTTCTTTGTGCTTCTTATTGTAGCAAATCGCTTCATCCCTTATGGTATACTATACCAACACATGACACTGAATACAACAAAAAAATTAAAAAAAAAAATCAAACTGTAAGTGTGGCCAAAATTGGAAGGAAAAAATGGGTGTTTACATTGATGCTTATGTGGCTGAGAGCTCAGATCTCTTGAATTTCGAGGTATTTAGGAATTCTGTTTAGCGTTTCTATTTGAGGACAATATATTAAATTGAAAGATTCTTCTATATCACTTTGAAATGTTGAATTAATCGTGCCCAAATATATTATATTGTGAGGGGATATAAGATTAGTTTGGTGGTAATAATAGAAGGGAAGGAGGGATAGGTAGTGAGTTCAAGTGGTTTTTCTTTATCTCTGCTTAGTAACCAAATAAATAAGACAATGTTTAGCTTCAATCGAAGTCCAGAGTCTAGAATAAGTAGAAAACCTTCTTTAGTTGGTACATTGAAGTGGAAGCGCCTGAGACAAGGAGAGGGATAAGTGGGTTAGTGGAGGATAAACCTACACCATCATTGTGGCCTTGTAATCTTGGAGACTGAGCTGTTCCAATTGTGCTACAAATTGATGCAATATGAATTTGTGGTGTTAGCAAAGCTCCTTTGGGGTGGATTTGTGGTGCAATATGAATGATACAAACTGATTTAACTAGGAATGGTAGGAAAAATAAGGGGAAAATAATATTTCATATGAATATTCAGTAGATAAGTGTCTTCAGGATAATATAGCATGAATAGAACAAATACAGTTCAAATGGCTGAAATATTTTGCTCCTTAGAATTCATTCATTATAGCAGTAGCAATTTAAGGGTCCTGGTGACAAATATGATTGTTTTAAATGATATCAAAAGTGGATGAAATTGAGGTGTAAATCTACATATTGTGTTTTACTTGAAAATGGAAAGAATTATTCAAAAAACTCAAATCCAATGTCAACTAGAGACAGATTGACAGAGACAATACCAAAATATAGTATATAAGTGAGAGTAATCATCACCTATAAACAGGTTTTGTAGGGTTATTAGGCCTAAACCACTTTGTAAGAAGAACCACAAGAGAAGCCGTGTAATAGGATATTGGTATTTCAGTTATGGTAGATTGGTTTTGTGTATTGGTTTAGCAACAAATAATCTTGTAGTCGGGGTCCTTCAGTTATTATTGATATATTTTGAAGAGTTTGGAAAGAAGCGTTGAAATGTTGTGTTATCTTGTATTTACTTTGAAGGTGTGCATAACAAGCAAAGCGAGGAATTTGATTTTTGAAGTTCAGAGGACACGATTGAACATATTAGGCCTTAGTTTGATGATGCTCTACCAACATAAGAGTATTTCCAAAATTGGATCATAGTTATTCAATAATCATAAAGAGAGAGTGTTTGGTTTTTACCGTTCAAAGGACAAGATTGAACATATTAGACCTTTGTTTGATGATGCTCTACCAACATGACAGTATTTCCAATAATCATAACGTGGATCAGTTTACTGTCTGGTCATTTCTCTGTTGCACACTTTTATGTTTTACACAGATCATGGAACGTATTATTACTGTCAGTGAAGAAAATTGGAATTGCAATCAAATTCCCATTACAGTAGCTTGTTGAATGGATGTTTCCAGTATTTAGGATTAAGTGGGAAAACATAAGTTTATTTCAAGTTATTTGAGGATTCAGATTTTGGGTAGTTTCTTCTGTTTTGAGTCAGTTGGTTGAAAAATATTAGGGTATCTACCGATTGTCACTCCTAATTGAAGCTAATGGCGGATTATATTGGCTACTGTCTACATTTGAATGTGTCTCAAGATTTTAATGATCCCTTTCCCTATGAAACGCATGTATTTTCTTCCACGCTGCGAAATATCATGTTATGTAAGCCTAATTTTGAGATTCTAATTGTTGCAGAAAAGTTCAAAGTATCCCACTAAAAGAAATGACAATTCTCAAGTCGTGGAATGTTGCTCACATTACATAGAAGTTGGAGAATCTGCAGGCACAGCAATATCATCACTATTTGATGCAGGTACCACGAAGATATCTCTTAATTCAGATCTACACTTGGAAACTCTCAAGCTGAACATACCAGAAACTTTACATGTTTCCAAAGATCTGATGACAAGATTGGTTCTTGCTGATCTGGACCCTGCAACTGCAAAGTTGGTCATTGGATTTCTAGGTCCCTTCCTCTCAGTGTTTGGTTTTCTCTTTATCTTGAGAATAGTGATGTCTTGGTACCCAAAACTCCCAGTGGGAAAATTTCCATATGTAATAGCCTATGCTCCCACGGAGCCACTGCTGATTCCTACTCGCAAAGTGATTCCTCCTCTTGCAGGTGTGGACGTTACTCCTGTGGTATGGTTTGGATTCATCAGTTTTCTTAACGAAATATTAGTAGGGCCACAAGGATTACTAGTTCTCCTTTCCCAACAACTCAATTAGCTTACACATTTGAAATTTATGAATGTCCTAATTTCTTCCTCATTTTGTTGGAGGGCATGTTTATAAAACTAATCACACCGGTACATTGCATATTCCATATATTAAAGGAAACTAGAAAGTTGTGGAATGTGGTGAATCAATAACTAAAATTTTGCAAGTACTCGAAAGCAAGAAAACTGATCCATGAGAAAGACATGGACACGAATGCGTGTACCCATTAAGTTATGGCCCTTATAAGAGCAACTTTTGTTTGGATCAAAAGATTACCAATTTAACTTATCTTGTTTAGAAAGAATAAATGTGAAATATTGTCTCCTACATGGTTTCTTATGCGCTGAAACCAAGTAATGAACACTGCATATTCATTGACATTTTCAACAACCACCTCATATTTTCCCATCCTTTTGCAGTAACATGTCACCTACACCCTCCTTACTGCCTATTTGTTGTGCAGTAACATTTTAGTTTCCCTCAACAACATCTCCTTCAACTCCAATCTTGTCAATCTCCTCTCTTTCCTGAATATTTCCTTTATCATTCGCAGTACCTTGAGTAGTGAGATTGCATTCTCCACATAACCCCACCAAATTATTTTGCCACCTTATCAATTTCTTTTGCAACCATTGCCAATTTTTTCAAACCAATATCCAGCATTTTCCCATATCAATTGTAGCACATCCCTAGTCTGATTTCAGCAAAATATTGTAAGTCCAAAAATCTTCATCACGCTCTCGTACACAGCACTGGTCCCCAGAGTACATTGCTGAGGACTTCACAGTCTGTTGTGTACTTCAAACCAAAATTTAGATGTTTATACGACTAAAAAGATGACAAACAATGTATGATCTACCTGGAACGATATAAAAAACACAATAATCTTTTCACTCTTACCTACACCAAATATTATACCACCACAACATGGCTCAAATAAAATAATCATTTTACAAATTAAAAACCGAAAACATACAACATCTTACAACAAACATTACATTTTAGAGTTGTCAAATTGGTTGGCGTGAGTTGGTCTGACATATTACATCAAGGAAAATATCTCTTTTTTACATTCTATATTTCTCCTATATTCATTTAACAACTGTTTTTTATAATAAAATATTATATTAAAATAATAAAAATAAAATATTATAGTAAAATGATAATATATTGAGTTATAATTTGGATGTGGGAGAAAAATATACTGTCAAACTATCATCAGCCTTACATCACTCAAAAGCTTACAAAAATAATTTATATTAAGACAAAATACTTCCACTTTACAACCCATTTTAATAGTATAACAACATATATTAATAATTTATATTAAAATATAAAAAAATATGATTAAAATAATAATATATTGAGTTGTAAAGTAAGAATAATTCTTTTAATGATATGAACCTAACACTACTCAAAAGTTTATATGAGACAAATTTTTGTTTGGCTCGAGCCTAAATTGGCCTTAGAATGTGTTTAGATTGATATAGATGTACTTTAGAAGAAGAAAAGGAGCTAAGAAAGATGAAGCACTATTCATGTTTGGATTTAGAAATCTGAGAAGAAAAGGTGAAAAAGAAAGAGGAGGAGCATGAGTGAAGAAAAGAGGAGAGAGTTAAGTAGCAAGGTGAATTTTTATTTTTCCCCCTGTATGTCATAAATATAGGGTGATTATGCATCTTATATGCATCCTATGTTTATAACACGTACAATTTTATTATTTAAGGTAACTAAATCTAATTATAATAAAAAAATCATTACAAAAAATTAAATTGTTCATTACACCAATTTAAAGGTTGTAAGATAGTTTTATTATTAGAAATTAATTGTCTTTCATAATTACATGCACATTAATTATATTTCATTGCTGATTTAAACTGATCTTAAAATTTTTAATCACTCTACTTAATTTGATAGTAGTAATTTTGTTTACTTGTAAAATGAATATTAACAAAATAAACTAAAATTGTATAGAAATGTATAATTATATTAAAAACTTAATTATTCTTTAAATTCATGTATTTTTATGAAATGTTATCAACAAAAGAAATTTAAATATTATTTTCACTTTTATAAATTAATTACTGTATTTCATCAATTTTAAATCTTATTTGATACCCAATTATATTAAAAATAACTCAATGATATTTTTATAATTTCCTATATTTTCTTATTAATTCAATTTTTTTATGTCACATTAATAAAATCAGTACAACTTTTCTACTCGTTCCTAGTCACTTTTCTTCAATCTAAACAACATTTTCTCCACTCTTTTTTTCTCTTCTTTTCATTTTACCTCACTTTTATTCAAACAAAGGCTAACATACCATTTTGCCTCACTTTAAAAAAAAAAAAACAATACAAATCAAATAAATTTAAGTAAAAATTAAAAATTAAGTATATGTTTTAAAAATTTAACTCAAATTATTGAATTTAAATTTAAGTAATACCGGAGACCATTGTATCTTTAATATTTTTAAATTTGTCGGTTTAGTACCACTTTTGATTCTTATATAAATAGTCAAAAATTAATTTGGTTTTTTAGTTTTAATTTTTTTAGAATGTCCCAATTTAAAAAAAAAAATAACTCAAATTTATCCTTTTGTTAGATTTGTCGTTGTTTTATGGGTGTAATGACTTGAAAAATAAAATTAAAATATAGAATTACATTTAAAATAATAGTACACTGATAAAATCAAAATCGATGATATGAGGTTTGTTTTTTTTATATAGTTGTCTATGTCATGTTTTTTTCTTGTTTTGATTTTGTTATTTTTTATTTTGGCTCGATTGATATATTTGTTTCACTACTTATTAATGTCTCTTCATCATCTTGTAGTTGTAATGGATGAGACTCTGAGATGCTGTTTCTAGACAATTCTCAACTAAAGTTTTGTCAACTTCATCATCACATGAAACAAATTTTCATTCTTTCATCTCACAAAAAAACATCCTTCATTAAGATAACAATTTGCTTGCCCAATGTATAAGAAGTCTTTTTAAGGACAAAACATATTTTTCATATAGGACCAACCAATTGTGGTATTGGTAGTTTTTAGTCTTTAGAATAGTCTCTATTGGTGTTTCTTAAAAGATAAATTATCACCATAAAACCTTAAATCAAACATTGGAAACCACAATCGAATATTCAACAAGTGCAACTCACTTCATAAATTCAATAGAAAAACACCTAAGTGCAGGAACTAGTAACAACAAAACCACGAGCCTAATCAATATTGTCAACATCGCTACAATACAGAAAATCACTCTCCAAGTCTTGCAAACACTCTACGCACAAAAATCCTGAATTCCTTCTTTGTTCAATATTCAAAATAAAAATATTTTATTCATCTAGTCTACAAATGTCATGTCTCGTTTTATTGTTAGTTAGACTAAGACCTTAACAAAAAGGAACTAAGTTGTGTTATTTAAAAAAAAATTACATTGAACAAAAAAAATAAAAATTAAGGAATAAAATAGTATTAAGATAAAAAAAAATAGTATTAAACCAATTTTCTTTCTCAATACATCTCACTTTTCATTCTACACCCTTTAACAATATTAAAATAAATGAAAGGCAAGTCTATAAGATGCTTTAGAGAAAGATGAACCCACTCAAGGCATAACTCTCAGAAATTTTAAAGAATGATTATTTAACAAATAATAATACCAAAGTGATACATAATACACTACAAGAAAATTTGGAATTACATACAGATCAAATTTGTATGTAAGACACTAAATCCGTATGTAAAACATAGTTACATACAGACAAATCTGTATGTAACATTGTCGTAGGTAATTGTTACATACGGACAAATCCGTATGTAAAATTGTCGTAAGTAATTGTTACATACGGATAAATCTGTATGTAAGTGTGTGTAGGTTTACATACAGATTTATCTGTATGTAAGTGTGTGCATATTTACATAAGAATTTATCTGTATGTAAGTGTGTGCAGGTTTACATACGGATTTATTCGTATGTAACTGTGTGCAGGTTTACATATGAATATATTTGTATGTAAGTGTAATTCATTTTTTTATATATTTTGAAAGCACTAGAAATCAGTTCCACACCTGCATATACCAAAAGTCATTCCTGTTTTCAATAGAATTCATTCAAAGACAAATATTCATCAATATTCAAACTTGTCCATAAATTGAAAAACATGATAGAATACAATACTATTTCCAAATATTCAAAATATTCAAATGTATTTCATTCAAACAAACAAAAAAAATCTAACAAAAGGAAATTCAAGTCACTAATAATTATTATAATCTTGACCAAGTGAATTTTGTTGCTCATCATCATTATCTTGCATATGATTTTCTTGAGTATTTTGTTGCGAGGTATTTAACTGCTGAAAAATATGTCTGCTTCAGATGGTAGATATTGAATCATAAGATCTTGAAAGGATTGAAACCGGGAATTCATGTGTCAAATCTGCTATTCACTTGTTGATAGTCGTTGTCTAAGTTGAACAATTTCTTCTGAATCAACTTTCTTACAAGAAGATGGTTGTGTTTCTTGTAGGTAGCGATCAACACAGTCGTCCTGACGATCGACACGGCCAATCTCATACACTCGTCCCTTGTACCTTCCACCTACAACTTATAATCAACAATTGTTTCTTAATCTTTCCTCCTCAACAGGATCTAATGGAGTAGATATCAAGGTAGACGCAGATTGTAACTTAGATAATGCTCAAGAGAATCTACTTTCAAAATCTTTCTATTAAAATGAAAAATATTTGTTATAATAGTAATTAATGTACATGAACAAAAAAATTGAAATTTTTTTTAATGTATCTGCCTTAATCTATCATCTACAAAATCCCCAGTTCTCTTTCGTATATGTGTTTGTTGAAACACTTCGTCAACATGGACCGAGCGTCCAAGCTCCGCTGTATACAAACAAAACATTTTATAAATTAAGGAGGTGATAATTAATCATAGATTAATAAAAAATATATAGGAAAGTCATGCCAAACGAATCATGTGTTCATGCACGCTAATGGATCCTCCGATGTGCAGACATCCACCTTTTTCAAACAAATGATTCTTTTAGTTGTATCACATTTGGATCGATACACAAGCATGTTAAGCTTTTATTTATATATTTCTTTTACCATAATTTTCTAATCTGGTCCATTTTCTCCATTAGAGAATAAGAAGAACTTTTTTACTATTGTCATCATTTTTTCTCTTCTCATATTAAAATAGAACTCTAAACTTTGTTTGGATTAGGGAGTGGATTTCCAATGATTTAAAGGGAAGTGTGAAGGAAAACCCTTTTTCTTTCTTGTGTTCTTGTTACTTCTTCTCAGTGGCTTGCCTATATTTTTAATGTATTTTCTCAGATTGTCGAGCAGATTTGCAAAATCTTCCATTATCAGGTCCAAGTCTTGTCCATCTTCTAAATGCTCTATTGCTTATCGAGGAACTTTGTTATTGAGGGTGTCGTCAGACCTGCGATGCATCCAATAGTTGCTACCACTGCACAATGCGGTGGTGGCAACTGTAAAGGATGTTATTTTTCTTGAATGACGTTCAAGAACCACCTTGTCATAGCTTTTTGAAGGGTAATGATGGCGAATTGCATAAGAACAAGAGATACTATTTATCCAAGAAGTTTATTTTTTTTCTTTTCTTTTCAACATGTACAAATGTTATAATGTTATGGACTCTTTTTTTTCTTTGATCAAATATTTTATTTTTTCTAAAAAAAATGAAATGTGAAGAAATTGATGTTGTTTGGATTAAGATTATAATAAAAAATTAAAAAAATATATATGAAAGTTTGTAAGTGATGTGATAGTAGGATTGAAATTATATTTTTTTAATTAATAAAAATCTAAATTTATAAATTTATTCTTATATTTTAAAAAATTGTTAAAAAATTAATTAATTTGATTAATTTACTTCTAAATTAAATAACATTATTATTTTTATCTTTATTTTTTATAATTAAGATAATTATTATATAAATTTATTTTATTATTATTAAAAATATATTTATTATTATTATTTATAATTTACTATATACATATTATAATTATGTTTCCTTAGCAATTCTTTTCTTAAGTACGAAGAAAGTTAATTATTTTCCTTTTTTATGCTATTTCTTATTTATTGTCTCCTTTTTTTGTATTTTACTTCTCATAGTAAACATACATTTTCTTTTCCTCGCCAAGAAAGAAACAAGATCTGAAGTCTAAAGATTCACAAAACACTCTTACATGAAGATTGTGAATATTCAAAAGAAATGCTAACACATACTAAGAGCATAACTCAATATATTATTTAGGTAGCAAACTCATGAACACAACACTTTAAGAAGTTACTCATAAATCTCACACTACTATTCATTCAATAATGGCAAGGCCGAATGTTTATGGCGAACAACTCTATGACCGTTAGCCCAATTACTGAGCAATATACTATTTTCACCTTCGGAAACTTCTCCAAACAATAACACAATTTCATTTTCCAACTTTTTTCCTAAATTAGGTGTAAACACCACACCGGTTCTCCGACAATGACACCACAAACAAAACATTCTTTCTTTCTCGTTTAACCTTCCCTTTTTTCCTCGCTAACACGGTAAACAAAACCCCCCAATTCCCTCAATTAGGGTTCAATCCAATTTCTATTCCGAAACCCTCCATTCTCCCAATTCTCCAAATCCCAAAACTTCCCTTAACTGAGTCCCCAAATCCGCCACGGCGAGCTCTCGTAGCTCGTCATCTCCGACACCGACATGTGGAAATTCCCACCCTCTCGCCGCCGGTTCCTCGCCGCCGCGATCACCGTCCTTGCACTTTGCATGCTCCTGCCCGTTTCGACAGCGGATCTCGAGGAACCCGGCGTTCTCCAGCTGCCATCGCAGAGATTGTGCGGCCAAACGATGCCGTCGTCGTGCCCCGCGAAGTGCTTCCGCGCCGACCCGGTGTGCGGCGCGGATGGCGTCACGTACTGGTGCGGTTGCGCTGAGGCAGCGTGCTCCGGCGTGGAGGTTGCGAAATTGGGGTTCTGTGAAGTGGGGAATGGGGGATCGGCACCGATTCCTGGACAGGCTCTGCTTTTGGTGCACATTGTGTGGCTCATCTTGTTGGGGTTCTCCGTCTTGTTCGGTCTTTTTTAATTTAATGGGGTTTGTGTATGTATCTACCATGATCAGAGACAGTGTTATGGTTTTGGTTCTTTTCAATTCTTTGAGGTTTCGTTTGTAAATTAACCTCACGGCTATTCTTGTATTGTACGTATGATTATTGCCATTGTTGTAATTCCATGACTTTCTTCATTGATGGTGGTGTGGCTTGTTATGAATTTAATTGGAATACTCTTTCTATATATAATTGTTTGTTGGAGTTTGTGACCATGATACAAATTAATTTACAAGTTATATTTAAGATTATTTTTAACTGTGTGCCTGATTAAGAATCTCTAAAGGATCCATGTCAAACTTAAACTCTTGTGTGTTGCGGTTTATGTTGTTTGTGGCTGTAGAAAGATTGTTCAAATGGGAATGGATTCCCTTTATTCACACATGGACTCGTAGTTAGATGAATGTGATGGGATATTGACATTTCAGAACATATTAGGCCTTTTTTTTATGATGTTCTTCCAACATGGGAGTATTTCCAAAATTGAGTCATAATTATTCAATAATCATAACGTGATGATTTTTACACTTCAAAGGGCATAATTGAAAATGTTAGGCTTTTGTTTGATGTTGCTCTACCAACACGAGAGTATTTCCAAAATTATTCAATCATCACAACGTGGATTATGTTACTGCGGGGTCATTTCTCTTTTGCACACTTTTTATGTTATATACAAATTACAACACATAGTATTACTGTCAGTGAAGAAAATTGAAATTTCAAACAAATTCCCACTGCAGTAGCTTATTGAATGGATGTTTCCAGTATTTAGGATTAAGTGGGCAAATGTAAATTTATTTCTAGTAATTTGAGGATTCAGGTTTTGGGTAATTTCTTCTGTTTTGAGTCAGTTGGTTGAAAAATATTAGGGTATCTACCCATTATCACTCCGAATTGAAGCTGATGGCGGTTTGTATTGGCTGCTGGCTGGATTTGAACGAGTCTCAAGATTTCAATTGTCCCTTTTCCCTTTAAAACGCGTGTATTTTCTTCTACACTGCAAAATTTCGAGTTATGTCAGCCTAATTTGAGATTCTAATTTTTGCTGAAAAGTTCAAATATATACCACTAAGAGAAATGGCAATTCTCACGACGTGGAATGTTGCTCGCGTTACACAGAAGTTGTAGAGTATGCAGGCATCGCAAACTGTTGGATGCAGCTACCACACAGATATCTCTTAATTCAGATCTACTCTTGAATATCCTTAAGCTGAGCATACCAGAAACTTCATATGTTTCCAAAGATCTGATTACAAGATTGGCCACTGGGTTTCTAGGTCCCTTCCTTATAGTGTTTGGTTTTCTCTTTATCTTGAGAATAGTCATGTCTTGATACCCAAAACTCCCATTGGGAAAATTTATACCTATAATAGCTTGTGCTCCCACTGAGACACTCCTCATTCCTACCCGCAAAGCGATTCCCCCTCTTGCAGGTGTGGACGTTTCTCCTGTGGTGTGGTTTGGATTGATCACTTTTCTTAACAAAATATGAGTAGGGCCAGAACGATCACTAGTTCTCCTTTCCCATCAAGTCAATTAGCTTACACATTTGAAATTTATGAAAGACGTAATTTCTACCTCACCTGATTGGAGGACACGTATACAATTTATTTACATCGTTATATTACATATATTAAAGGAAAAAAAAAGTTTTGTACGGGAAAAGGAAAGACAATTGATAGGGCAACTAAGGATCTTAAAATAAAGTTAATTTGTTTGTCACGCTCTGTAATCTTATAGTAGTGAAATCAAGCATATTTCAGTGCCACGAGGAATAAACCATTTGATCATAATTCTTGCCTTCAAATTGCTTTTTTTCCTTCTGTACGAAAAGTGGGATGCATTTCTTTACAATACAATATTGTTCACTGTTGTCAAATGACAACCCAACCGTTTACTGTCACATTGCTACAAATATGTGGGCATTAAAAAACCGACGCAATGATGAACGATCACAAACCTGGCAATTGCTCTATACTGTGTATCGTATGCTGTGAATAGTAAAACATTCAGAATGGTAAAGAAAACGAAACAAGGAAAAATAATAAAACGAAAATTTATATGCTGGATATTGAGCTTAGATATTTTATTGTCTAAATTAAGGGGGATCAGCGATAATACATAGCTCAGACAACATATTCAAGCATATGCATGCTTATAATAGCTCCAATGACAAGGCAAAGTTATTCAGCCCACACTAAAGATATGCCAACAGCAAAAAAAATTATCGCCAAAATTATTATTGTACAATATATCTCTTCTAAAGGATATGAGCCCATCTGGATCTCCTCATTGCTACATCAACTATTTGGACAATGAACTAGAAAACAAATTACAAAAGAAGCAATGGTAGTCGAAAGAATTTTAATATTCTGAATCTAATCTACAGCAAATGCTAGTATACAATAAGTTGTTGCTATCAGAACTGTTCATGAGTCCCTCTTTCTTATGAGGGCTGCATCTGATCACGCCGAAGAGCCTGTTGGAGCTGAATGACCTGTTGTTGCTGCTCTGGTGGCAAGGAACTCAATTGCTCTGGCGTCAGATTCAACACTTGTTGCAGCAAAACAGACTCCACATCAGGAGGAAGCTGGGACGAGTAAAGAAAATCAAATAATGATTTATATATCCAGAACGATTGGTTATGGTAATCAAACAAGATAGGGTACATTGCGGCAAAAAGAATCAAAACAAAACTTTGAAACAGTAAAAGAAATGTAAATATGAAACATTTAAAAGCATTTTTTTTCAGGCAAAAGTTTTGCTAGCATAAAAAGGTAGGGAGTAAACATTGGATCTTTTAAATAGAAGTCACAAGATGCGTTTTGCACTAACCATGCATAAAATCCCTCTCCTAATGTGTAAATCAGATCATTACAGACTATAAGCTTGTAACCAAGGCAGAGTCGTCTTAGCTTGATCCCTAAAGTACACACATGATCCATTATATCAATCTCTAGTTCCGGGCCAATTAGTGGTTAGCATACTGGTGATTTAAAGATAGTTCAGCTGCCAATAATCACAGACACTTTGGTTCATTGGCCGTGTGCATAAATAAAGCATAAATTTACTCGCTTAGTGATGATATTTCAAAGTTCAAACTAAAAAGACAAGGAAGTTTACAGCATATGTCAAAATAACTGGCAAATTTGAAGGTTCAGTTCCTACTAGATGCACCCCAATTAAGTATACCTAACCATACGCACATAATCTAATGTAAATTTCAAACTTTATTTAAGAAAACAGGAAACATTAAACAATTCTTGTCAAAACTGTTTAGGAAGTTTTATATTTTATCCTTATTATATTTTTATTTTGTATCACAGCTGTATCTTACTATTAATATTAGGATTATGTATTTAGAAACAATCCCACAATCATAGGGAT
>Ga0123342_1003717_pt1 | contig 24200 bp, 13 predicted proteins | sample Turbeawhitnodule_FD_89960 | JGI IMG/M metagenome (GOLD analysis project Ga0123342, IMG submission 89960) | Root nodule microbial communities of legume samples collected from Mexico - Turtle bean Mexico white nodule | ecosystem: Host-associated > Plants > Roots > Nodule | place: Mexico: Nepantla... | reverse complement strand
GGCTTTTTGGGCCTATTTAAGTTTTTGGGCCAAAGGCCCATTTCAACTTTAACCTAAAAAAACCCTAATAAAATTAAATATAATTTAAATATTGAATGCTTTGCAGCAATGTGCCGCTGAAACTCTAATAAAAAATCACAAATTACTTAAATCAGGTTTTTTTCCCCTATTTTGGGCCCATTTAAAACATTATAATTACACACCACATTTTTTATCTATGTGACAGCCACTACACTTTCATTATTTTTGTATTTTTTGAAGTTATTTATATATATTTATATTATAATTGTAATGCTTCCGCCATAACCCGTTATGTTGTCCGTTATAACTCGGTAAAGGGATTTTGGGATCTCCGATAACACTGGTATATAGTAGGTGCAAACCTTACCTTGTGAATCGGTTTTGTAAGGTTGAGTTACACTTAAAGTCAACTTTTTAATATGATATTAGAGTCATTTAAAATCTATTCTAGTAAGAATTTGTTGGGCTTATCAGCTCACCCACTATTCGACCACTATTGGACCACCCATAAATATATAGTCACACATACAAGTTGACAAGTTTCAGACGAGGAAGAAGATGTTTGAGATCCCACATAAACTAGAGATAAAAACATTTTATGGTATGTAAATGGGTGCAAACATCACCTTATGTGTGGGTCTGCATGTCCAGTCAATTCAAAACCAAGAGATTGATCCACACAAACCTCCTCATCTATTGCCACGCTTAAAAAGGTTCAATTTACATCAAGTTGATGCAATGGCCAATCTCAAAGTGGTTGAAGCAACCACTAGGTTGATAGTTTCAATTCTTGCCCACTTAATTGTAATTCAAATGAGCCTTTTGTAAAAAACCATTTGATACTATCCTAGTCTTGTAGTTTGCAACTTCTCCAATAGGTTTTACCTTCACTCTATAGACCCACTTCACTCCAATGGCCTTTTGTAGTGAGGCAATGTGACAGTAGCTACCACTTCTAGTTTTTCTCTACAACCCTTTACTCTCCCTCTATTGCTACCTTCCATTAAGGATCCATGATTGCTTGATCAAAAGATATTGGCTAAGTTTTAGCCAAAAGAGAAAAATGTTCTACGTCTCTATCTTCATTCACTGCACACACACGAAAATTGATGTAAAACCTCCAAAACTTTGAGGTTGATGTTTGTTTCTATGAGGTCATTGTGGCTAAATTCAAAACTATCTCTAGAAATATTCAGACTACACATCAAGTTGTATTGGTACAGCCAGTTTATCACTTTTAGTTGTAACTCCAACCTTTACTTTCATCAATGGAACATGCTCAACACTATTGTTTCACCAACAGGGTTGTACAATTTGTATGCACTCGTTGAATGGTACCCAAGAAACACCATTGGCTCTCCCTTATAATCCAACTTCTTTCTTCTTTAGTACACATCTAAAGCAAAGAGAACCAAATACATATAGACGACTTCCTACAAGTTTTCTTACCGACCATGCTTCCTCTGAAGTCACATTATTCAGCTTTAGTTGGACTTTGGTTCAAAATATAGGCAATCTTGGATACAACTTCTCCCCAAAACTGATTTGGCATATTCCTCCCTTCAATTTTTCCATTATGTTCTTGAGTATATGGATCAGTAAACCCATCCGTTCTAAGAACTTTGATCACATTACTTCCTCACCATTGTCTTGAACCCTCAAAACACCTCAAATACCTCACCTTTTCTTTTGGTCTACTCAAACTCACAACTTGTCAATAACGTTGTAAACAAAAGAAATAATGATTACCTCTAAGTGAAAGTAACTCCAAAGAAAATGCTTCCAATATTGTTTTAGTTGCTAGAACATGGTACTAAAAGGACTTTCTAGTTTATTTTCTTATGAGGCAACCTTTCACATGACTCCTTAGCTTGCCCTCTAGAGGGCTAACCATGCACCATCCCTTTCATTCTCAGTAGACTCGAGCCACTAAAATTTAGATGCCCAAACTTTTGAAGACAAAGCCAATTTGGACCTTCCATAGCAACTGCAAAAGAATAACCTTCATCAATCAAAACTCCAATTTTAATTGTTTTGCTCTTTGATAATGGACCAACAAGATCAATTTTCTCTTGCTACGATAAACACTCATCATATTCTACACCATATTCTTGGCATAGCCTTTCTCCAAAAATTGCACAAGGTTTAACAAATTGGCCTTCATTTGTGCCACATAAAGACAATTTTTTAGGAATAACCATTTTTCATCTTATTAGAAAATGAACTTAAGTCTAACTCAACCTCATACATCTAGTCTGTAAAATGATGTTTGCACCACTTATAGTGTAATTTGGCCTTATCTCTAGTCGTTGTGAAATCTCCAATACATCTCTTCTTTAAATCAAAACTTAGCACATTCCTTTAGTTGTAATATTGCTATCATAGCATAACTTCACAGTTCTTTTGACTCTTTCATCAGGATTAGCAAACCACTCTTTATGTCCAATCATGTGGTTTGAACACCAAGTGTCAACTTACAAAAAATTAAATTTTGTACAATCCAATGTTGCCACCATAATAAGAACCAATGTTATCACTGTTCGGTTATGGCGGAAGGCAGTGGCGGATTTTTTTACCACCGCACAACCAGATGGTGGCTATGCGATTTTCCCATGGCGGCCGCTTTTGGCATCTTGGGGTCTTGAGGAAAACGAAAATATCCAAGTGCGGTGAGCTAGTGTGGTGGCAGCGATGGCGGCGTACGCTGTGATGGCAGCGAAAAATGAAGGGACTGTTGTGTGCGACGCATGAAGAAGATAGAAGACCCTAAACCTAATTTTGAAAAAACCCTAATAAGTTTGGGCCTTTGGCCCATTTCAACTTTTAACTAATAAAATCCAAAAACCTTAATTACTCAAATTAAAATTTGAACGTGTTGTGCAACTGCAAGTGTTGTTAAACCTAATTAAAAACAATATAATCATTGCAATCCCCAACACATTATCTATATGTATATACTATATTTCTTTCAATCACAATGCTTCTACCATAACCCGTTATGGTTTCTGTTATAACTTTATAAAAGATTTTTGGGGTCTCTAATATGATTTGTTATCTGATATCAATAACACTGATAAGAACACAATCTAAATCATAACACCTTCTGGCATTTGAGCTTCAGCCTCCTTCACTTGCTTTCTTTATTATTGTGTAAAACAACCCCATTTTTCTAATAATACTACATATTCCTCTTATTGATTTTTTTTTGCCCCATTCTATTTTGATCACCTACCCTCTTGCCAAATTCTCCACAACCTCCATTCTTCATGGAGTTGTCACCACTAGAATTTTGATTTGAGAACCTGTTGGAGCCTTCACTAGAATCTTTCACTTTATTTTTCCATTTTCCCTTCTTATTTTTGTTGCCCTCACCATTTCCTCAAGAGACTTGTGCTTGGAAAGCCTAAATTGCAACTATTTCAGCACTTCTCTTAAGAAGCCTTTGTTGTTCATGATTGTTGAGAAAAGAGAAACTGAGAAATGATTTAGGTGTGTTTACACCACAGCAAAGTTATTCAATTTATAGGGGTAAAATATAATTACAAAATATTCAGTTACCCTATTTAGGCTAATAACATCCTAATATCAACAATCACTATATTTGTACAATTCTAACAAATCTACAAGATTCTGACAATCCCCTCGAGCTAGAGCATATAGCTCATATGCACCAAGCTTGTTGTTATGTATGTAGTTAATTAGAGGACCCAAGTAGTGAATATCTACTAGTTCATTGTGAGAATTGACAAAGCTATGACTTTCTCTCTGACAAAGTGACAATCAATTATAATATTTTTCATCCTTTCAAATCATATTTTTACACTCCCACTCGAAGTTAGAGTATATGTATCATATAGGTGAAGTTGTTACAAATGTCATCGACACAAGACCTCTTGAGAGACTTAATGAACATTTCAGCCAGCTGGTTATTGGAGCTAACAAAGTAAATAATCTAACACATCTATACTATGTGGAATCTCCAATATTTGGTGTTGGTGTGTAATCTCATATCTTAAGTCTACGTAGGATATCCAATACTTCTAAAAAAAGACTTCACAAACTTAGATACAACTAATAGTTCTGTTCTATATGACTTCTACTTATGATTTTTTAACTGTTTTTAGTTTTAATTGTTTGCATTGAACACTGTGTATTGTCTATATGATATATTTGTAGTGATGTTTTAGTGCACTTGAATCTTGCAGTTTGATACAAAATTATAATTCACGATAGAAAATATAGCTCAGCGATTCATGACTTGAATCTTGATTCAATAACCTTGGTCAGAACACTAAGGACATGTTTGGAAAAGGGATTTACAAGGAAATGGGAAGGAAAATGTATGCTTAGCATTCCTCTTGTTTGGGAATATTCTAAGAGGAGGAAAATGGAATGGAGACTTTAAATATCCTCCTTACATGATTGTATGACTTCTCCAAAAGTCATGCATAGGTGTATATTGGATTAGTGTTCTGAGTTTCTTTTAAGATGTGATCATTTAATCATTTAAATTTAACCAACTCTGCACTTCCTCTTGCACACTATTAGTAGTTAACATCGAAAATAGAGTTATCAAAAATCTGCTATTGCAGCACTATGGCGGAAATCGGTGGTGGAGGTTATAGCTTGCTACCACAACATGGTGATGGCAATGCGGGTTTTTCACGGCAGCCCATCGCGTTTGCTTTGGGTGTGGCAGAACAGGCATGGCAGAAGTTGCGGAGTGGCTGCGTGGTGCCCATGCAAAACAAAGGAGTGGCAGCACAGCACCCATATGAACTACTCCACCCTACCCAAATTGAACCAACAGCCTCCTTCGTTACTGTGCAGTCCTGCTGCCACTGACGCCTGTCACCATTGCTGTTGACGCCACGGCTGCTGACTGCAAGTCCACACCCACATTATTGAACCAGCAACCTCCTTCATTATGTTTTGTTGTTAATTTATGTTCTGAAGTTGAAATTTGTAGTGTTTTAATTTGATTTTATTGTTATTTGAATTCCTAGACATGATATTATTGTTAATTATGATTATCTTTCATTATTTTTGCATTACAATTATATTTCTGGACTTTTAAATTATCTATATGTATTTTATTTTTTTGTCCACAATGCTTTTGTCATAACCTGTTATGGCTTCAATATATATTCATTAAGGGTTTTTGGGTCCATGATATTTTCTGTTATCTAATATCAATAACACTAATCCACAAATGCATAAGACTAACCATTCATTTCCATTATCTTACCCTTGCTTCTCTCTTGAACCCTTCTCTGTGCCTCCTAACTATCAAACATACCCTAAATATAACAATTTCCTTCTCACAAGTCACAACAACAACCATCATGCCCTTTTATATATGTTTTTCATTTTCTACAACAGATAATTACGTGACAAATGACGGCAGCTTAATCACAAAAAGACTACAGTGGATAAACCTGATGCACAACACTTCTCTATGAAGTAAACCTTTCAAGTTACACAGCAGGCAGCAACAACTGAACATCAGAAATATTATAATACATATACTCACCACAAGTGATCTTTTTGCTATCATTGGCAAAAACCTTCACAGGTTCTCCCTACAATCACAGAGAATGCATGAGATTCAGTATAATAAAAGGCTAGATAACCACTAGCAGAAAATCAAATGCTGTCTAAGTTCTAACTCAATTAAAATACACATCCATGAATTGTGTTTTAGCTTGTTATGCATTATTAGAGTATGTACTTAGCTATTCTGTACCATGTTAGACGAATAGAACAGGAGAGAAATGTTTAACAAACTGAATGGTATTCATTTCACTAACTTGTTGAAAAGAGAGGTTTACACAAGTATTTATATCTAACTACTTACAACACAAGAGATAGCTAACAGCCTTTACTAAAAAGGCTACATACAACAATTGTACATGTACAGAATAGCCAAGAACTCTAATAAGCATAATGCACAATACTCCTGTTCAAAGCACATTGGCCCTGCAATATTAAATAATCAAAGTACATATTTTTAATTAAAAAATACAGCATATAACATTGAAAAAATTTGTATAATTAAAAAATATGAAAAGATTAATTTACAACTAAAATATCCTTTTTTCAATAAAATGGTAGTCCTAAAGTATCACAATGTTAATTGTCATCCCAACTATCTTGGCACAGCAATTAACAACAACCATCTGCAGCACCCTAATCCATAAAAGAAAGGAGAAAAAAAACAAAAGTGGAAGGACTAGACCAAGACCCACCAAGAAAACCTATAACAAGGAAGTTGAAATCTATCTCTGAAAAAACCAGAATTGCAAAAGGTACATTACATTATCCCACCATGTACAGCACTTTGAGCTAATACCAAAATTGGCTAACTTCTCCGCGCAATAGTTTCCTTCCCTAAAGATATGAGTAACATGAATCCTTGTGTGTTTTGTCTTCACCATGCAGTTAAGACATCTACTCTGCAATCTCCTAGGAACAATAATTGAATTTTTAAAATAGCACTAACTGAGAATCACATTCCAACCAGAGCCTAAACCATCCTTTGGTGAAAGCATTCTTGATTCCCAAAATAGCACCCATAATTTATGCATATAAGGCAACTTGCACCCAAGGAATTGTGAAAAATATCCCATAATTGATGGTTTTTTGTTCCTGAATATACCCCCACAAGCAGCAGTACCTAGAGAGCACTAGGCAGCCCTGTAGTATTGCATTTGACCCATCCAGTAGAAAAGCAGGCCATAAGACTGGTCTGATATCATAGATCCTTGACAGTAATTTCAAGCCAAATTTACCTCTGAATAAATCCTATTTTCAGACTAGCATGAGACTAAAATACAAGCTTAATACATCTATGCCCTATACAATAGGTCAATTTTGGTTTTGATTTGTAAACATTGTTTGTTTTAGTCCCGGTTCGATTCAAAAATTTGGATTTATTTCCTGTTGTTAAAGCACTTCTGTTAAAAGATGACATGGAAAACTAAATGTCATTTCATTAGTGACGAGGTAAAAATTCCAATTGAGATGCTGCTGTCATGGTTATCAAACTCGCGAGTCAACTCGTTGACTCGTCCGAGTTTACGTGCTCACTTTGCCTTACCGAGTTAACTCGGTAGTAAACTCATTTTTGGGGTAAACTCGGTGGACTCGGCGCGGACTCGGTGAAATCGCAGTGGACTCGCGACTCTAGTCTGAGTTGGCGAGTCCAATTGGGTTTTTTTTAAACCCAAAACGGTGTCGTTTGTGTTTACGTGTGGACTGCGTCTTCTTCGTGTTCTTCTGTGGAGTGCGGCGGTAGATCGAGCGGAGCGTGCGATGGTCGCAGGTGGTGGCGTCACGGTGGTCGCGGGTTGTAGGTGGTGGCGTCGCGGTGGTCGCAGGTTGCTGCTTGAGATGGGTGGTGTGAAATTAGGGTAGGAAGGGATTAGGGTTCTATTTTTTTTTTATTGGGCTGCTGCAAAATGAAGTGGGCTTGCTGCACATTAGTTTTTTTTGGGCAGAAGTTGAATTTGGAGGAGCAGTATATTTTTTAACGAAGGTCTGGGAGGGTGTGGATCAAATTCAAGTGAGGTCAATAGAACTGCATCTTCTAATAGAAGTAAAAATGCTCTAAAAAACTATTAATTTTTTTTAATAGGAAAGTAGACTCTTACGAGTTTACGAGTCGAGTCTGCGAGTCAAGTCTACAGAGCTCCCACGAGTCTACGTAGACTCGCGAGTTTGACAACCTTGGTTGCTGTTGAAAAAATGTGCCTAATAATTTCTCTACATCTTCCCCGTTTCTTCTTCCTCCGTCAAAGTATGACCCCTCTACCTCCCATAATCCCATCGAGTAATATATCAATTTAATCCACAAAATTACAATGACCAGTAATTTAGTCCCTAGAATTACAAAAATGTCATTGTGGTCCTTGAAATCACCAAACAAAAGTCATTTTAGTCCTTATTGTTGTAATTTTAGGGACTAAAATATCTCGATTTGATAACTTCAAGGACTTCAATGACCATGGTTTTATAAATCAAAGGACTAAGAGGACATCTTTATAATTGTAGGGAATAAATTGACTAGTGCTCATAACTTTTGGGTCTAAGTTGATGTATTAGCCTTTCGTTTTTCTTTTCTATCCTCAAATTTCTTTTGTACAGTAAGAAAATGCATATGGTAGTAGAATCGAGATACAAGTAGTGTATCGAAGAGCTGATATTATGAATCGTAAATCGTTTCGTATCGTGAATCGTAAGATTCATAAACATTAAAAAATTAAATATATACTTAAATATAAGACATGTATACATGCAAGATACAATAAATTATATATATATATATATATGTGTGTGTGTGTGTGTGTATATATATATACCACACAATTTCACCAAAACAACCTCTAAAAAAAATAATGTGGTGGGTGCATACATGTTATTAAACAAATTCTGTTTATCTTTTTTTACTTACTCATTTTTTAAAATCCACACTGATTCACACAATACGGAATCGTTTCGTTTCGCAATTCAGCGATTCTTCATGCGAATCGCACTATACAGCTAAGATTCAGGGACGGAAAAGATTCTTCAAACGATTCGTATTGTGGGAGGGTGAAACCGTATCGTTTCGTACGATACGTATCGTGAATCGTAAGATACTAACTACTAGCTATTGTTGGAAAATCTGACATTGCCTACCTCAATTCTTGGAGTGCGGCTTATACATGTGTCGGGCAACTTCACTTAATATCAATTGGTTTTAAGATGAAATTTGACATGGTATCAAAGTCTATAGCTCATCTTGGCAATTGCTTATTATAGTAGGCTCACCTAGTTTGACAAGCATTTGTTCAGTGGGGTGTTGGGAAATCCTACATCGTCTGCCTCAGTTCTTATAGTACAGCTTATATATCTGTTGGAAAATTTCACTTAGTGCCAATTAGTAATAAAAAAAATTAGAATGAAATCTGGAAGCTGTTTCATATGCAACAACGGAAACTTGGCAGCTAAGTTTCGTATTAGCCAAAAGACAAAACAACCATATGCAGGAAAAATAGACTGGACTGTACTGTTTCCACTGATTTGACTCTCCTGTATTTCTTGTTTCATGCAGTTTTTCTATGTTTTCATTTCTTCTGCTCATACCTAACAGAGCATCTTTGGTTTCAGACTATGATCAATGGCAGTGGCACTAGTAGAAGAAATTAATGTGCATGCCATAGAGCAATTTAAATTTTGGAACTTCCAGGTATTGTATTTAGGGCAGTTGGGTTTAATTAAAATTCATAATGGTGCTGCAGCGGATAGAGAAGCTGAGCCCAGGGATATATGACTGTAATGTAATCATATAACTTTTGGGCAAATTTTGGCCAGAATTTTCCTACATATCACATGGATGGTTTGATTTTCTCTCAGTGTCTATTTCTTTTAGTAAGTTTTAAATCTTAACCCAAATGTTTGCCAAGAAACATTGCCCATATTTCTGCCAATGCACAACATACAACCCCACAAATTGCATCCAAGAACTTGGATATGACAAAGACTCAAATTTTCAATCTCACTCGAGAACAGGGATGCCAATGGTAAAGGATTTTCTTGTGTCAACTGATGAGTAAAGAAATTTGCATGATCGTACACATAGATATAGTACAAATGTTCAAGGTGCTTTAAGCGGATTTCTCATGTTCAGATACCTAGAAAGTTTTAAATGAATAAACATATGACAATATAACTAATTAGTCTTTGATGTCTCTTCATGCCACATTGTCATGAACCACACTACCACAGTGATTTGGGGGCATTATCAAGTAAAATGCTCTTGAAAAAGAAAGATGGTGATTAAATAACTCCTCTATCGCAACGAGGTTCACTCAGAACAAGGGGAATTAGATAGACAAGGAAATGAATGTGGTTTGACTTTGATCTATACTGGCTATGACCAGATGTCCTAAGGTGAGAGACAGAAATTCACCATGATTAAAAAATATTACAAAGAGTCACCACTCAAAGCTCAAACCCTAATCCCAGTATACCAAAATCAACAGTATGATCAATGAAAATTACAAACAGTAGTTGCTTATTACCACCATAGATCTACTTGAACTTCTTAATTCCTTGTTGGGTTGCCCAGGTGGCTTTTCCACATTATACCAGCTCACTTACTCTTTTTTTGCATACATGTGTAAGATTTCCATTATAGTAGTTGGAAAAAAGTACCTTGCGCTTCCTGTTATCCAGAGGTTGGACTTCAATGGCAAGCAATGTCCCAACATCATCAGCATTGACAAGGTAGGCAGGTTGTTTCGCCCCTACATTTGAAGCAAATCATGACTGAGTTCATCACATACCAGAAGAAAGGGAGAACATAATCCTATGCAGAAGTATAACAATACCATCAATATAATTGAAGGAACCATCTTCCAAATGCCGAATCCACTGGTAGTCCAACAGGGAGACAAGGTAATGTCAATTGTCAAATGCTTAGAATATATATCAAACATTAATATCTTTAAGGAAACAAAGCAAGAAGAAACAAGGTCCAAATTATACAAAAATAAAATGCACCTCAAAATTACAACTTGTAGTGCCATTGATGGAGTATCCACATGCCTGAAGTTCCCTTCCAGGAAAGGCTTCTCCAGAAATTTGAAGGCCCTCTATAGCCGGCAATGGATCTTCATCTGCAGCTGCAACATAATTTATTTAACTTGGAATAGCCAACAGCAAGGCTATGAATGTATAGTAAAGCTTAAAAGGCAGTTAATTTCTTACCTTCAGAAAAAGAAGAATTAGGTTCTTCAAGAACTGGTGGTAAATAAGGAGAATATGAAGGACCAGGGTCATCAACAGTGGTTGTATAAGGAGTGTTGCCAGAACTCCAGTTAGCAGGTGTTTCTCTCTCGCTATGAGTTCCATCTCCATCGGGATCATCAACTTCATTGTTGCTCACAGGCTCACGAAATGTGACCTGTTTGTTAGTCATTTCCTCTCCATAATGTCCAAGATGGGTATCACCCTGGGTAACCACCAGGTGGGTGGATGCATCATGGGCTGAGAAATTCCTGTGAAATGAAATGACCAATATATTTGAGCAAAGATGTCATTTTCCAACAGCCCAAAGAATGTAAAATTTTATCACGCTGTTTTCATTACCAGTTGAATATCAAAACTAAAAAATGCATACCTGCTGGTAAACATAGTTCAACTTAAGGAAATTAAGACATAGAAAACATACACAAACAGAAGTGAGAGATCATATAAATTAGCATTTATTATTTTATTAACAAATTACAGCCCTTCTCAAATTGTAAGATACAAACCAAGGTAGAATTTCTATTTTATCAACAAATTTTAATAACAAGCCGTGAGAGACCACATGGATTCTAGGTGATATTATAAACAAGCCACGCTAGATAACCATTTTTTTTCTCAACCAAGCAAAAATTCATTGTATCTATGTTGGAACACCTAGGCAATCAGAACAATATCCCATCCTGAGGCACCCATTGCTAACTAAGCAACCTGATCTTGGATAAATTTTATACAGCAGGCAACAAAGATAATCAATAATAGGAACTGAGCTACCAAACATGTAACACTTCAGAACAATTTTTATATAAGCCTACATGTAAAACTTCAGACAAAGAATTGTCTAAGCCAACTTGAAACCTAGATATCAAAGCCAATTATACAATGATCAACGTTAGAACAGTTACATACTGGCAATTTGAAACATTACAGAGGACAATAATTGATTTTCCTACTTGATAGTCTATAACAGAGGAAAGCTAAATGCACATTGATCACTGTTCCAATGGCAACTACATATCATGAAAAATGTTTCAATCAAGACCCCAATAATTGAATACCTGTCAGAATTAGGTCCGGCGTAATAAACCCCAAAAGCTAGCTCATGAGGTGAAAATTGTCTCAGCCTTTATAAGCTCTAATTTGGCCATGTCTTTATTATGTAGTAGATATGGAATCCCCTCAAACCTAAAGGTTGAATATCTACCACAGGGAGATTGTAGAAATATTTCCTTTAGTGCACTAGGAAAACCATGAGGCCAAGTAGAAATTTGGACAGGTAAGGATGGCCCAAGATCACATCTATGCTAAGCTCTAATACAACCTTAAATTTGAGTTGGCCCTACATAAATTCCAAAAACTAGTTCACAAGGTACGGATTGTCCAAGCTTTTATAAGCTCTACTTTGGCAATATATACAGTCAATGTGAGATCCCAACAATCTATAAACCACAAGTTTTCTTTTCTAAGATAGTTATTTCAAGAACAACAATAGAAAATATAGTCAACCTTAACATTTGTTGATAATAATGACAGTAATATCATTGGTTTAGATAATGATGGAGCCATAATGCTTTGTTTGGATTAAGGAGTGGATTTGAGATGATTTGAAGAGAAAGTGTGAAGAAAATGAGGTTGTTTATATTAAGGTAAATAGATAAAAAGTTTATGAAAGTTTGTGAGTGACATAACGGATGTGAGTGAAAGTGTACTTTTTTAATTGATAAAAATGTAAATTTACAAATTTATCCTTGTATTTGAAAATTATTGAAAAATTAATTTGTTTGATTTTTTTATATTATAATTAATTTTAATTAAAATATTATTACTTTTTAATAATTATTATTTTTCTAATTTATTTATATTTTTTATGTTTAGATTGTAATTTTAGTTTACATAAACATTATTATAATTTGAGTTTAAAAAGATAAGGGTAATAGAGTAAATTATAAATAATTAATTATATAAATATATACATACACTTGTTTCCTTGCAAATCCCTTCTAAAATGTGAAGAAAATTTAAAACTGAAAACGGTTATTGTGTTTTCTTCATGGACAGTAAAAGCCTTCTTTTCTCTGATTGGAAACAAACGGGCTGTAAAAGTTGCATGCAGACAAGTATCCATGTTTAACTAATATTTCATCAGCTAAGAATAGTGCCAAATATTGCCCTAGAAAGAATATTCTATCCACATCCACTTCGGTCAAATGAAACAAAACAATTTCATGCAACAGGACCACTTTAACAAAGATTCCATGAAAACAGAACCCACCAATACATTCAGTTCACAGTAGCAGTCTCCTTTTGACCAGGCTCACCTGCTTGCAAGAGGTGAATATCTCCCCAAATCATCAGCATCAACACCTGTTGCCACACCACCACTGAAGCCATTCTGGTGGCGACCCAATAGATCCCAATCAGTGCCTGCCTGAGCATCAACAGAGACATGAGGCTTTACTTGAGAGTACACATTCCGGGGTACCAGTTCAAGGCTGTTTTTATTCTGATAAAAAAATGCAATTATTTAGAATTTTATTTAAGCATATCAAAGAAATGGGGCAAAATTACAAAATAACATACAGAAGTTGTCAAAGGTGCACCAATCGAGTGAGATTGTGTGGCAACATTAGCATTGTTTGTATCTGAACGCCAAGGCATCAATTGATATTGCGACTCCTTTAGCTTTGACTGTAACAGACAAATATAACCAATAAAATCAATTCCTCTAGCAAAACGGGAAAGTTTAAACATTCCAAAATTTCAGCAACATCTACTCACTAGTGAAACTAAACTTGAACACAGATTCTATTGAACCATAAATCAAACCATAATAGTGCCTACAGGAATACAACGCACTCATGTTCTGCCCAACATACCTCTGTTAGAAGAAGCTTTTCCTGCAAATGTTTAAACAAAACCTGCAAAAAAGCAGTCAAAGAGACAACACTTTCAGTAATCATCAAATGACCTTTTATACAGAGATCCAAAAGACTTTTCCATGTAAGATATCAGAAACTGTTAGAGAAAATGAGGTGCTCAACTTAACTTTCATACTCCCACCACAGATAATGGAAGACAAAACAAAAAGCAGCAGAAGTAACCTTATACAACTATGTAAGATCAACCGTATAAATCACATCATTGGGTTCGACTAATACAAAGTTTCTTCTCTCTTATGTCTGTTTTCAATTTTGACAAAAAAGCAAAATATAAAACAACCAACGATGGCAGAGAAAACAGTAATGGACCAAAGCAGCTCAATCCATTAACATGCATATATGTTAGAGAAACCCCAACGAAGAGGCCATAATATTGTTTACCATGTCAGAGGCATATCTGATACATATGTAACTAAATGTGGATTGAAACCAATATTTTAAGTTTTTTTATTTCTTAAGCATATATGCCATTTTAAATAGAAACATTTTAGAGAAACCCCAGAAAAGGGACATAAAATTGTATAGCATATTAGTGGTATATCTCATACTGATGTAATTAATGTGGATTGAAATAATTATTTCAAGTATTTTATTTCATTTAGAAGTAAATATGCATTTTATCTTCCGCTTTCTGAATTATCAATGTATTCCATATTTTTCCATTCTTATTCCATTTAATTCACCACCTATTGCATTGTATTAGAAGAATACCTGGTCCTTGAGTCTTCCATTATTCTGTTTCTGTAATTCAATACGTTTTTCTCTATTCATATGTAATTCAATTGATAAAAGAGCCCAGCGTAAAATTTAAATAAAATGAGGAAAAGGGAAGTCAGATTCATGAATAGATCTGACTACCCTTCATCAGTCTTATTTCAACATAGTAAAGCTTCAAGGGTTTTTCTTCTTGGCAGCATGAGAAAGAGACACTTAAATACATCCAAGTGTCATATTTGTAGATTATACTATTATGTGCCTATACAAGGGTAGCAGCATCACTTAATTTTAAAGGAAACATATCAAAGCTGACCTTGACATTGCTAACAATAGATTGTGCATCGGCAACAGGTGGCTGCAGAGAGTATTCTGCAAGAAGAGGCAGCAAAGATGAAACAAATGTTGATCTTTCTTGTTGCGCATCCTGGCAAGAAAGGAAAATGCAAAAGCTTAAAAATTGATTCTGAAACACATGATAAACAGTACAAGTTACTGTCCATGGAGACTCATTGAAAATACTTATAGAAACCATCCAAATTTTAACAAACACCAATAACAAAGAAACAGGTAGGAAAAACAACCTGTAATGCATATGTAAGACGTATATTTTCTTCAATAATGTCTTGTCGGAATGACAAAGCTTTTGATGCAGCATCTACAAGGTCCTGTTGCTGTTGATCAAAGGCCTAGCAGCAATGTTACAAATGATTCATTAGCATATGCTCAATCAAATATAAGAAAGACCAAAAAAGAATAAAGATGCTTAATAAAATTCACAGCCATCAACCAAATTTAATGCATACCAGACGCATATATGCAATACGTTTCTCCAATAGATATTTATCATTGCGTATTTGTGCTTCCTAAAAACATGGACAGATTATCAGTCACTAAAATGAACATTGAGGTCAAATATTCTCTAAAGATCAATGCATCACAGCTTAAATAATATTTTACACCTTTTACCTTTACAGAATAATCTGCAAGATGTTTCCTTAATAGGATGATCTCTTCTTCATGTTCCTGAATCTTAATAGCCACATCCTAAATAAATGCACATATGACTCTAGAAATATCGAGCTCTTATTAAATATGAAATTTGAGAACTGAAGGTAGTACCTGCTTCAATAAGCTATTATTATTATTACTATTTACTTCAGCCACAGGCATTAAACCTTGCTGAGGTGAATAAAATCTGGGATCATGATCTCCTTCCGGTAGATGCCTATGACAAATACAGGATTCTAAAATTACACAACCCTTCTTCAACACTACTTACAGATAGAATAAATAAAATAAGACATCACATTATAGTTCTAATCTAACACTACAATTGATATTTGATATCACATACCTGCTTGGAGAGACTGACCTTGTAGATGGTGAAGACAACTGAGAGTAGCCTATATTATCCATAGGCAACTGGTCGTTTGGCTGTACTCTCAATGTTCCATTTATTTGACTGTTATCAGAATGGTCACCTGTATTGCCTCTGGCTGCATCCATTTGAAGTTTGTTATTGATGGACAATTAGTATACTGGTAAGATCAGCAAGAAAAGAGGCCCCTGTAAACATTCAGTTTTTATACTCAATTACCTATAGCAGGGCCTGATTGACGAGCTTCATAAGATCTGTGATCCTGATCCTTCCACGGAGCAACAAAACCTGATTTTTGCTCCACTGATTCTTTTTTCCTCTGCCAAAAAAGTGTAAATTGCGCAGAGATTTTAGTATTTTTTTAAAATTATTGTTTATAAGAATCTATTTACTCCTCTCAATTAATATTTCATATTTTACTAAAACTAATGTTACATTTTCCGGGGTCATAAATCAGGAAAAAGAGAATAAAACGCTTATGAAACTGAATAGAAGATAAAGTTTTAAAATCCAAATTCATGGAAAAGCATTGCTTTATGGAGCAGACAACTTGGTTTTGACCATGAAGCACATAATTCAAATCTTTCATTTGATTCATGACATCACTGTATGTGCGTGGAAATTAGAACTTCAAGTGCAAGAAGAACTATTCCCACATGGTAACAGTTTCTTCCCCTTGTTCATTGTTGCCTTCTTGGTGTACAACAGTAATCATCTGAAGTCCACACAGGCTGCAAAAATCATCACTGCCCATCTTGGATCCAGCTTAGGGAGTGATAAGGATTTTGATGGTCATGTCATGTCACACATAAGATTCAAGCTGGGTGGATGAAATGTGAAAAGCTTAAGAGATTATAGGTAATTTGTGGTCAAAAACCACCTACCAAAGGAAAATTCTACCAAAGAGCTATAATACCAATATTAGCGATGCTCTGACATGGAGAATTTTGAGCAGTGAAGCACCAACAAAAGCAAAAAAGAAAACAACTGTGGCATAATAAGGAGGCCAATGTGGACCATGGATGATGGATCAGTGGACATACAAGAAAAGATCAGAGTGGAAACAACTGTATCCAAGAGAATATTACAACTTTCTTTTAGTTAGGATAAGCTTATTATTAAGATAACAAGGTGTTTAATTAATAATATAACTTTTTTACTTTCAAAATTACTTCTACATTCTGAACTGCTCGCCCAAAAAATTAGAATATAATCCCAGTATATGTTGAGGGAGTGGGAAGCTTTACACCATTTATGTTCCTCGTAGTTTTCCTCTTTTTTTCATGTCTTCTTTTTACATTAAGGAGGATCACTTATCATCCAAACTCCTTGAAATTATCTTCTGAGTTAAAGAAAACAAAATTATCCAAAACACTCACATGTGTGTGCGTACATACATATACAATCTTGGACAAATATAAGTAGTCCAAGATTGCCCTATAATCAAGAGCTTGGACATTTGAAAAAGCAAATAGTGTCCTCAGTTCACCTAAAAATGCCACAGTTAGCAACTCTAACCCAAGTGAAACGAAATTCAGATTCAAAAAGCAGAGAGATAAAAAGCAAACAGTACATAACCAAGCAATCAAATGAAAAGAAGAAGAAAGTCTGTATTACAACAAACAGAGTAAATATTCAATAAATGAAGCAGATGCCATCACAGAATAAACTTACATAGTTTTCCAGTTCCTGAACTCTACTGAGAAGTTCAGACTTAAGCCGGTCATTCTCTTCTGCCTGTCAAAAGATACGTGTTGCATCATTAATATCTTATCTAACATGGTGTGATATGAAAGAAGCCACCATTTCATTGTAACAAAGTGAACCTACGGCCAGAACTGCAAGGGACAGCATTCTCCTTTTTAAGAGCATAATAGAAGTTGAAACCCCATTGGAGATAGCAATCAAGCCAGAAGAGGGGAAGAGAGAAAAAATCAAGAAGGACGACAAATGAGGTTCATACATTATCATCTTATTATTAAATACAAGCAATTTTTTGAAAAACGGCTTATGATTGTAATTTCAGCCACAACCTTATGATTTTTGGGATGTCCACCACTACAACACAAGCCACCACACTTGTGGCTGCATCGACAATATTTGTGTCTGCATAGAGTGCATTTGTCTGTAATTTTGCACAATATCGAGGACTGCAACTACAACTTAAAATGTTGATTAACAGTCATACTCTATCCTTACTGATAAGGGTTCCTAATGTCTCGTAGGCCCAAATTCGAGCATACTCTCTTTGGCTTCTCAATATCTAAATGATAGTCAGATATAAAAACTCCAAGCAAGCACTACGGCACATAAACGCAAAATACACAACTAAGTAAGCCATAATCAAAACATTGAGAATTGGACCGCATGGCAATACACATTAATGATAAAACCTCGTATGAAAATAATGAACAAGCGCCACCCAAGGAATCAATCTTATAAAGAAGCACGCGTTGAAACCAGAGTACCTGTTGCTTAATAGTGGCCTCGGCAGCTTCAACAGCCTTCATAACCTGATACAAGTTATCATTGTTGTTAGAAGAGAGGTTAGATTGATCATGAACTTGTTGTTCACTGTGCTGGTTAATACTCAAGCCCGATAATTTCTGGGCCAATTTCCCATCGTGACCATTCTCCATCCCCTTCTTCTCCAATCGCTCCCCCAAAAAAGAAGGAAAAGTCCCTAGGAATCCCACTCCCAAATCAATCACCAAAAAACATGAACCTAGAGGCCAGTCTAGGGTTACTTCAAAATCATAATCTTCATGAATCAGTGACTACTGAACCTGGAAACAGTTCCAGAAGTGCACCTCCTCCCTCGTAAAAAAGAAAAGAAAGAGAGAAAAAGTATTGGTAGCCTCGCAAACGGCAAAGAAATTGAAATTGGTGCAGCGTGAGAAAGCAATCGCGTAACGGGAAATCTAGAGCGAGAATACTGGGAATCGAGGTGAGGAAATGGAGTTGGGAATGAAAGGAGGTTTGAATTGGAAGGGAAGAATGAATGGGAGAGTTTGAAACCCTAAAAGAAGTGAAACAGATGAAAAATAAAAAGAGAAAAAAACAAAAGAAGGTTGAGGAAATGAAGAGGAGAGTGATGAATGAATGTGATGGTTATGAATGAATACTTTGATGTGGTCAAGGCGCGTGGTGGGTCTTCAGTCATAGGATTCATTCATAAGATATATTAGGATTAGTTTTGGTTTAACCAAACCTTTGAGTTCCCCTTCTCCTCTGTCTCTACAATATAATCAAACTTCAATAAAACAATATTACAAAAAATATAAATAAATCTCTTCCACTCATTCTCTCACGTCTTTCTATTTGGCTGCTTAATCCCTGCATGTCATCTATTTGCTTCCTTTCTTTTCCTCTCTCAATCATTTTTGTTCCGCAGATTAATAACATGGAAGATTATCATCACATTTCCTTTGGAGTGAAGTACAATTCACGACTTCAAGTTTTATTTCCTCTTCTTATTTATTTTAATGCTTTCATTGCCTTTTGCTTTTCATAATTTAGTTTATGCATGGCCTATGTGTATGAGACCTTTAAGATTTTGATTTTTTTTAAACAATCCACATCATAGAATACTATGCTCTGATATTAGAAGTTTCTTTCCTTTTCTCTTTCTTTTTAGCTTTAGAGTTCTTATTATCTTATGTTTCACCTTGAACTTGAAGTGTCTGATAAGTTTAATTACAATTTTCTTTCTGTTTTTCTCCCAAAATCATCAAGTTTTTGTGATGTACTATTTGTATATATGATGGAGGAAATTTATGAGTTAACACTATAATTACTAACAAATATTCAAGTAAATTATTATAAGATAATCATTAAATAAAAATTAATTTTAAAGATAAAAAATAATTAATTATTATATTAATTAAATTTAAAAATTATTTATAGATAGTATAAACTAATTTAAATATTATTAATTTGTTTAGTACCTAAAGTAGCATTTAATTTAATTAATATAATAATTAATTATTTTTATTTTTAAAATTGATTTTTATTTAATAATTATTTAATTTAAAAATTATTTATTAATAATATAAAATAATTTAAGTATTACTAATTTGTTTAGTATTAAAGTAGTATTTAATTTAATTAATATAACAATTAATTATTTTTTATTTTTAAAATTAATTTTTATTTAATAATTTTGAAGTTAAAAGAAAAGGTTTGAATAGTTTTGAAAAAAAACCATTTATATACTCATAGACATTAACTAAGTGGATTGTGTGAGATTAAGTCATTTGTTCATTTATATACTCATAGACATTAACTAAGTGGATTGTGTGAGATTAAGTCATTTGTTCGTTTTTATTGGTGGAATCAATGTTTATCATTGGAAAATGATATTTTTATTGGTCGAGTCCATCTTTATCATTGGAAAAGGATATTTTTTGTGTAGTAATGTGACAATGAAAGAATTTTACATGACTTAACACATTATATATAATTACTAACAGATATTTTAAACATTATCAGATATAGTTTTAAAAAGAAAGCATTCCTTATGATATAGTTGCTTAGTTAAATTTTGATATGTATACATGTCACATCTATATATTAAAAATTATACTTTTCTTTAATCTCTTTGTGTCGCCTTTTTATTACCCTTCACCTTTTTCTCCTTTTCCCAAACTTATTTATGCAATTGCTTTTTGTGTATGCATTTCGGCTTGTTTCACCATATGTGCAAGAAGATATTGTCTTTTTCATTGAAAACCTCTTTGTAAACATTTTTCTTCTCAATGACAATCTTACCCATAATTATTCTTTAAGATTCTTACATTTACCTTGCATATGATGACTCTATCCGATCATAGAACTTTGTGAAACAATATGGTTTTTTCTTAAAAGACATGTAATTATAATATTAAAATAATGAATGGTAAAAATTGATTTTTTTTTTCATTTATTACCCTAATTTGTATTCAATAGATATATAATATTGAAACAATGATGGGCAGATTTTACATTAATTGAAGTCATTCTTTAGGACAAAATTTAAAATTGATTATATGCATATTTTATTAACATTTTATTTATTTATTTATATTAAATTACAAATATTTACAAAACATCTTTTAAGAAAGTATTGCATTAAATCTTCTCCAACCTCCTCTTTTATACTTTTTTTATTAATTATTGTTTTGAAATCTTGTTGTTGATATATTTTTCAATGTTTTTATATTTGAGGTTTATTTTTTTAATATTCTATCTCATCAAGATTTTCTCGTCCAATATTTCCTTTTCATGGTTTTTTTTCCAAAATTCACTATCGTTAATGTTTTTATTTCTTTATCCCCTCTATTATTATGATTTTTTTTCTTTGATCTCTCTTGTTATCAAATTCATTTTTTTTTTATCTCTCTCGTTATTAAATATTTTTCTACAATCTTTTTTCTGATTGTTCCAAGATGTTATATCGCATATTCAATTTTGATGTAGACGACATGTCATTGTTCATTTGTGATACATTTTTCTTAAAATGAAACGTTTTTATGTTAGGTGGTTAAAAATTAAAGTGTTTTTTTTTTTATTTGGATAAAATGATTTGGTTGACCTTTTGGAATAAGTTTATATATTTTAACATTAAACACTTAACTAAAAAAACGAAAAAGAAAGTGAAGGGTGAATGAAATTACTAGTAAAATATTAATTATAAAATGAAATAAACTATTTCACCACTTTTCTTAGAAGAAAATGTTATAAAAGTTTATTTTAAGTTGACATTATGACTTTTAGACAATGAATTGTAAACTTTAAATCTTAAATCCTAAATATTAGTTGTATTTAAAATATTAGAAAGAAATGACTTTAATGGAGTATAATAAATATACATTTATATTTATATTTATGAAAACTATTTTATTAATATAAAACTAACACAAAAAGGGTTGAATTGTTTTTCTACAAAAATTTTGAACTTAAAAACTTATTTTCCTTTCGAGAGAAAATAATAACTCTATGAAAGCAAATTTTGATTGAAGAAAAAGAAATATGAAACAAATTCATCAAAGAATTTTATACCGATTGTTATTTAAATATTTTTCTTTAGTTACTTTTGGCCTTTATCTAAAAAAAATTAACTTACTTCTCCAAGAAATTACTCAAAGTATTATTTATAATTCTCTTTTCAGACTCCATGCACACAAAGTGTTTAAGATAAGCAAATATGAAGTATGAGCACATGCTTTAGCCAAATCATTTAAAGAAAGGGTAATACAAAGTTTTGCACAACTTATTTTTCATAGCAAAAGCTAAAAAATAAATAGTTAGTTTTGTTTGTTCAATTTCTTTTGTTGGTGAGTTTGTAATAGCTTTACATATATAAAATAAATCGTTCAAGATATTAAAACTCGTCTTTAAATAGTATTGTCTATTATATGTAGGGATGACAATGTGGTATTGTCTATTATGTGTAGGGATGACAATGCAGGGCAAGTCATACGAGCCATATGTTGGACAGACTTACTAATCTAGTCTATTGACCCATTTAGGTCCGTCCCGCATAACTCGCAATCCGCGCAGACCAACAACGGGGCGGGACTAGTTGACCCGCTGACCCGCATAAATAAAAAATAAATAATTTTTTTTCAAGCCTTATAACAACCTTTATACTTGAATTCCTTTATATTTTTATCATAATGAAATTTTAATTTTGTAGGAGCAGAAATATGTTTTTTTATAATTAATGAAATTTACTTAATTTAAATATTTTTCTTATGTGAAATATTTTTAAAATAATTTTGAAACTTTTTTTTTACTTAATTTTTTTTCGCTCATTGTAACATATTATTTCAAAAGGTAAACACATTTTATCAATCGATCATTTGACATAAAATTGTGTTAAATTCCATGTTGGCCAATGTAAGATGGCAAATATTATGACAATTAATATAGGCCAATGACTTAGTATATGAAGTTTTTAACTATGACCTAGTACATGAAGTTTTTAACTATGCTTGGGTGGTTAAGCTTTCTTATGATTTTTATCCCCATCCTAAACTTGTAGAAGCTCTAAAAGCATATGGGGAGAGATTATTGATGGTAATAGAATTGTTGGAAGAAAGATGAGCCTTGTAAACGAGTTTGAAGTTGTTGTCACTGATGACGAGGTGGCAAGGTGAACTCCTTCTGTGTGATCTTTATGAGGTTGGAGTCAGAGTTGACATTGATAAAGACAATGAAAAGACATAACAATAGAATTTTAATGGTGTCACTAATAGAGGATGATGTTGTTGGTAAAAAGAAACATCATGATGTAAAGGTTATCGATGATAATTTTTTAAGGTGTTATCCATGAATAACTTATTGATGAATTATTCTGTAGGCAATTTACTAATGTATTAATTCATGAATATGTTATAATTATGTAAAGATTTATCAATAACTTATCCACATATTAGTTTATGAGTAAATTATTAATAGAATAATTTGTGAGTAAAATTACTACATGTACCAGCTTTGGACCCACAAAAATAAAGTAAATCAATTGTTCATTTTAAATTATTTTTGAAACTGTTATTACATTTATTAATTTTGAAAACAACTAAGTTTAATTCGTACTTCAAAACATAAACAACTTTAAATCACGAAAAAATATTTAATTTGATAGTTAAAATTTCAAATTGAAGGGATGTAAGGTTCATATCTCATTGATTAGCTTCCTAAAGGATAAAATCTTATCGTGAGTACAACATCTAACCTTGGATAGAGATTTCCTATTTTTGGTGATTGTTGGTGTCAAAGAACAAGTTGAATATAAAATATAGTGCATCATTTTGGCAAGACATACATCATAGAAATTACTTTGAAGAACACATGACAACACAAAGAACATCAGGGGTTGGGAGTGTGAAAAATAATGTAGGGTTTGAGTGAGTGGAAAGTAGTGTAGGATTTCAGAGTCACTACAAAAGAAAATGTATATTGTGGTGGTTATTTTCGTATAAACTGGCTTTTATAACCGCCACAATATACGCTTGTGGCGGTTTCCCAAACCGCCATAGAACTGGCTGCCATAAAGTTTAATGTAGCGATTTTACGCTACTCGCCGCAACACCCGTCACTTTAAACATAGTGCAAGTAGTGGCGGTTTTTATATGTAAGTAGTGTCGATTATAACTGTCGCAATTTACATTCATTGAAGAAGATTCTGGCGCCATAATATACGTAAGTAGTAACGTTTTTAACTGACGTAATTTTAATTATGAATAAACAAAATTTAACCACCACTTTTTTATAATTTGTTTTATACAATTATAAAATTTAACCACCACTTTTTCATAATAAAATAAAATAATGTATAAAGTTATAATCATCCATTCATTTCATTGAAAATT
>Ga0123342_1003716_pt1 | contig 24204 bp, 12 predicted proteins | sample Turbeawhitnodule_FD_89960 | JGI IMG/M metagenome (GOLD analysis project Ga0123342, IMG submission 89960) | Root nodule microbial communities of legume samples collected from Mexico - Turtle bean Mexico white nodule | ecosystem: Host-associated > Plants > Roots > Nodule | place: Mexico: Nepantla... | reverse complement strand
TTACACAACAATAAAATAAGAACCAGCCTTTGCATAAAAGGACAAGTTTCACAATTTCTGCACCTACCTAATAACATAAGGTTTTATGCAAAATGTACTTTTTACATGGTACTGAAGCCTCTGAACAAAGTCAAAACTAGTTCCCAGTCACCGTATTCTAATATTTCAACTTTATAACAGCATGTGTGCCAAAGTTTAGTGTGAGCTACGAGGCATGTTATAGATCAAACAAAACAATGTTAAGTATTTTATTTTTGTTTCTGAAAAACAGTAGCAGTCACAAGGAATAATAAATTGATAACATAATTCTCCAAAGATAAATTACTGAAACCTCGGATATAAGATTCAATTAACATAGAATAATGTCACTTCTCCTTCCCTTTTTCTTTGCATTAATTTATTTCAATTCCTGGTAAGTTATAACTTGCCATCAATATCAGTTAACAAGCCTCCAGCACCAAATTTCAAACTAACTTCAAGCCATTAACACTCATTTCTTTGATTCTGTAGGTGACTGTTGTCTTTTTAGAATGTTATATTATATGTATTAACAAGCTAAATGAAAATGGTAACTTTTCCATGCCAGTTTCAGGGATATAATCTGCTATGCATAATAATGTCCACACATTTTTTTAACATGTAAATGTGATTAGTCTTGAAAATTTATTACTTACCAACAAATTATCGTGTTGTTTGTCATGTCCAACAATCTCTGCAATTAACAGCTGTCGTTCAGTGGAATCACCATACTCCAAGCATTTCTCAACAACATTTGATGCAAATTTATGCTGGCTTAATTGAACAATATGTCCTGAAAGCTTGCTAATAATTTGGCTCCTTTCTTGAGACTTTCCTCTCTCCAACACATGCTGTAAAGATATAAGCATACCATCATAAAGATACCCCCATGTGCAAAATATCAAATAGGTAAGCAAACCCCAGCATTTATCCATATTATTCAAAGCATATAGATCAAGCTATTTGAAAAGGCATTATCAATCAACACAAATACAAAAAATGCACAGAATCTGTACAATTTAATTTGAAGATCATGCTTGGGAATTATTTGTGTCGTTCCCTCCAGAAACCTCCAAAAGCCTTTGTACATTTTTATTAACTCTAGTCATCAGTACTTCCCCATATCACATTCAATGTATTGAGTTCATAACAGACATCTCGCACACATAAAAATGAATTTCTTAACAAATTAATGACCTCTGCAGTTTGAACAATATAAAAATACTTCCCTGTAAATTAACTGGATCCTACAAAAGTTGCACATGCCCATTATGTAAGTAAACAATATGAACCATTCCGGGAAAAGAGTTTGAGCCAGAATGGGCTCCAATAATGTTATCTAATAGCTCACAAGTATTTTTTTTATACATAAAAAGTTGTAGAACCGTTTTAATTCATACCTAAAGCACTTGGTTAAAAGACTTGAGTCTTTGTAATAATATTTTGGAATAAAAATACAAAGGCCATCCTACAATTTACATGCAACTAGCAAAATTTATTTTCAAACCTTGACTCATAACATCATCATTGTGTACTTAACAACCTTAACCCACGTGATAGCTATAAAATACCATTTGAGATTTTGTCATTTAGAATCCAATTCATATCTAACCGAAATATCTAAACCTGCTAATGTATCCTTCACAATTACATGGGCTAAATGGAATTAGCCAAATTGACATCCATCAGCTAAAATAATAGGTGCTTCATGGCTTTCTTGATAGTCAATAGAAAATATGTTAAAGCAATACCAACTAACGTCCCTCACCCAAAACAACCATCCAATTAAAAAAGCTTTGTAAATTATATGGAGTTTCTTTGAAATAGGAAACTGCTTAATTGAGGTCAAATACAAGATAGGATGAACTAGAAATTATAGAAATATAAGAAATCAGCAGAAAAAAAATCCAGATTGAAAAAACATTTTGCTATTTATAATTGTATAAATGATAGAAAGGCCATGTCTATACCTCCAATTTTAGTCAGTTTCTATTATGCACCATTACAAACCACCCACTGCTAAAAATCAATATTACAATTAAATGCAAGAGACAAATAGTAACTAACCTGAGCAACATAATTACCGTACTGGTCCTGAGCAAGAGTTAAAACTGAATCCAAGATTTCATCCACAATGAACTGACATTGAACCTCGTCTGAACAATGCTCTAGAACTCTCTACAAGAAACATTATCATGGGACTAAATGCACTATCAAAGAAACATCAATTCCTTTATGGGAAAGGTAACTGCAATAACCTTACCTGTATGACTCGGCAACCATAAGGATGCATAGATAGAATAGCAACTTGACCACGAAATGCAGATATTATAAAGTCAATGTTTTTGGTTGGAATAGATTCAATGCACTTCTGTATAACATGATTCCCATTTTGGTCACGGACACATCTCATGACATTTCCATCTAGCTCATGAACAAGCTGAGCTTTCTGTTCAAGATTGATAACCTCAAGTGCCTGCACAGGCACAAAATTGAGATAAATATGAAATGATAATTCAATCCAACACACAGAATAAATTGGAAATACTTGTATTCATAATTTTGTTCTGCTCAAGACAGTTAACCAGTATGGCTTTAAGAAAACAAATACACATATACAGGGAAAATGAATGAAAAGAAACAAATCTCAACTCCAAGAACTAGAGCCTAAGTCACAATGGCCAAATTCCACATCTGGCCTCCTTCCCACCCCTTCTCCAGTTTCTTTCTCTGTAACAGACCCCTCCCCTCCATTCCCGTAACTAACTCTTCCCCCACTTTCTTCTCCATGTGATCCATGCTTTCTTCTACTGTAAATCTGTAAAATCCTAGGCCCATTAACACGGTTAAGCAATTGGCCCACATCCCTTTTAGCATAAGTTCTCAACTCAAGGCTTAATTTGTATCTATAACTTCTATATATTTTCAACATTCTTCTGTCACAAAAATAAAACTTTAGAATTTAGAAGCAAAGTTTAAAGATTGGTGGAAAATTAAATTAGAAAGAAATAAGAACAAATTAATTTTACTGCATAAACCACTCCAATCAGTATTAGTGTGGAATAAAACTAGAGAATTAGAATGATACAGTGGAAATTCTCCTCTCTAACTCCGGTATTTAAACTTGAGAGACCTGGTTCTCCCCCTTACAATTTCTTCTCAAAACTCTCAACTAATTCCTGAGTCCTGACTAACTCTCCCTATCCCCCTTTAATACTAATGCAAGAATTTTATCCAGTTTATCTGTAATTAACAGAATTAGGTTAAGATCCCCTACCCTACTAAACCTTTCACAATACCTACCCTTTTAAGTTTGGGGAAGGGGAGGGCTCGTATTGGAAAAAAAAACATCAAATAAATATTCAGTTTTCCTCTTCTCCAAGTGAGAGTATCTGTGCTAGAAAGCGAGCATAAAGAACATGCTCATATCATAGTATTTTTCTTAAAAAAAATCTTACTTCCTTCCATTCAATATCCATTGTTTACACATGATAAACTCATGTTGACACTACTTCACCAATCCCTCCCCCCTGCACGTATTTCCATTGATAATCAAATAGAATTTTGCTGAAATAAAGAATTTCCCTTCAAAAAACAGTTTCCAAGCATGGGAAATTATGTAAATTGTATTTGACATGGAAAACAAATAACAGATCATATGTACATTAATCTTTATCTATTGCAAACAAACTGATTTTGTCAGTACTAGGAACTACAGCTTGGCTACAAGAAAAAAAGATAAAATTCTGAGATAAACAGCCCCATTTTCAGATTGTAATTTGCAAAAAGCCAGACTTCTCGCAAATGCTTAAGTAGGATCTTCATTTATTTGGATCATTAATAAATCTCAATAAAGAGATCCTGTGGATCAAAATGGTAGAAATAAATTCATGCTGACTAAAATCCATGAACATATCTTGTAACCAGATTGCAATAGCTTTCAAGACAAACACCTGACATACATATAGACCAATGTCTTACTGTGATATGAATCAATACAAATTACATACCTTTTGGATTACTCGACAACCATACATCTGAAGACTTAAAGGCAGTATCTGACCAAGAAGACAATTTGCAAGTTCCTTCCTCTGCTCAGGGCCTCCATACTCAAAAAACTATGCACAGGAGAAAAGACAAATTAGAGCATAACAGATTGCAGACAACCACAAAGTTAGTTAATAACAATGTACATCACTTTAAAACACACCTTTTGGATTACGTAATTGCCAAATACATCAGTCATTAATTTAGAAGTATGTGGAAGAACCTCTTTGAACACTAACTCCTTCTCTTCCACACCACAGTTTTCCAACTTCTGCTGTATAAAACGGCTCCCATGCTGATCAGTGCTGGAGTTAAAAACCACAATGAACTTAGTTCCAAAGCTAAGGAATTGATAAAGAGATAGGTAAAATGATCGCCAAAAATATTACTTGCCTAAATTCAACTATGTGTCCAATAATGTCAGATAGCTCAAATCTGCGACCTTTGCCAGATTTTAACTCTTCAAGAAAAATAGCAATTTTGGGGTTGTGAGCACTGTCTGAGGCTCTATGACTTTGCCACCCAGATAATAAACCTCTGTTTTTGCCAGAAGCAGGAGAGAGTCTCCTTTCATTCCTTCCACCTGGAAGACCAGGACTACTTTCTGGGTATCCGGACAGGACTGGTCTAGAAAGTGGAGAACTTGGAAACTGGGTTTCGAAACTCATGTTTGAAGGATGTCCAAAATAACCAGGATGCATTAGCCCACCTCTATTAGAATTCAAACTAGCACCACTTCTCTGATTATGTAATTTTTTTTCATCCAAGTAAGCACCACTATTGGGCCTTTTTTGGGAATCATAAGGACCAATTTGCCCACCAACACTGGCTCTAGGTGTCAGCAGATGACCAGATACATTGTATCCCTCCACAAAAGGTTGCTGAGGATATTGCATGTAAAAAGGCTCACCAAAAGAAGGCTGCAGAGGAAATCCAAATTGGCCAAAAACCTTGTTTGCATGTATCATTTCAGCACCGTGTGAAATGTTTCCCACAATAGAAGAAAGCCCTGCTGCTTGGGGAGTAAAACTAGAACCAGTAGCTCCATCAACGAGTGGTACAGAACCATGAGGAGGGTATGCAGCAATATATGGAGGAACAGCTGTGGGACTAAAAGGGTATGCCCCTACAAATTGCGGAGAATATAGACCTGAAGCCTGAAAATTAGTGTAAAATGGATTTGTTGAGGTCATATAAGCTGCTGCCGTAGCATATAGTGGAGGTGTATACCCAGATGAATGCAGTACAGGCAATACAGACTGGACATCAGATGAGAACTTGCTTAAACTGTGAAGAGGCTGCTCCATACCAATGTATGCACATTTTTCACTTTGAGAATTGGTGCTAGGAACTTCACATGGATAGTTTTGTTGGTGGTGTTGTTGCATCAAATTATTCTGTAAGCTGTTCTTCCATTTATCTTCATAACTCTGACTTTCTGAATTTGGTAGATTAGATACAGTGAGAGCCCTTAACTGAGATTCTACAATTGTAACATCTAAATGATTAAAACCCCTGCTTTCAGTGGAATTGAGAGATGATGATGATCTTGAGACAGGGGCAGGGTAATCAACAAATGATGACACTCTTATATCATCTCCACCTATAGTAGGCTTTAAAGCATCCACTGTAGTAACAGAAGGGTCATGAGAAGAATTTGAACCAGTATCTACATCAATTAGTTCATCCACCACTCCAAGAGACTTATTATATACAGGTGACATGGTATGCAGAAGATCTTCCTGAAAGTTTGAATTTTAATAGAGAAAAAAAAAATCATGCATTCACAAAAAAAAATTGAGGCAAAAAAAGAAAAAGGTCAAGTGATTGACTGTAGACAAATCTTGTACTCAAAAACTTACAAAAAATAGTAAAAGAAAGAAGTTGATATCACAATAATCACCAGTACTAATTTTTTGTGCTTAGATGATGTTGAAGCCACATCCTGTCTATGCCATTTTCCACTAGCCTTTTGTATTTCATTATCATACAGCTGTTGGGTTGAATCATCCTCAAACTCCTCCTTGTGTGTTGCAAGTGTTTCTTGTGACAAATGAAAGGACCCTTTACCACTATCATCTGCAGAAGACAATCAACAATTGCTGTTAAAAGCCTAAAACTACGAATATGAACCACAAGACAAGTCATTCTCCCATAATATAAGTGGGTGAGGAGATCTAGTGTTTAAGTAGACAACGGAACAGTCAAATAATCAAAATCAGCTAGTAATTGGTCATCATTAGACTCACATTTTTGCACAGCTCTGTTGAGAGATCCCAGACTGACATCTCTAGTGGTGTTCTGAGATAATAAGTTTTCTTTGGCAAGAAATGAGCCTTCCATGTTTGGAGGTGCACTGCCACTTCGATTGGGTAACACATCTTTTCCACTGCCATGGAACCTATGACCATTCAAAAATATACCCAGGTCCTCCGTTGCCATATGATGAGATGGTGAACCAAATATTGCAGCTTCCTTAAGAGTCGGCCATTTCCCCCCAGCTTCAGAGATCCTGATTGGACTCTCAGTTGCCATACTACTACTGGAAGATTACTTTATCCAGTCTTACGTACTGGAAAACAGAAATGTCATGTTGCCTCCTAAAGTGCACCCACAAAGTGTTGCTTTAGCGTACACACTTCCAACTAAAAAATAAATATTACATTAGAAATGCCCAAGCAGAGAACAAGAAACAAGAACACTGAACGAAATGTGACAAAAAAAATAATCTCATGATATACAACTTCACTTCACTTTATGTGCACGCCACAACGCACAACATCTCATGCAAATTCAGAGTTAAGTAAGGTACACAATACAGATAGAGTTAAATTATGCTATTGTAATGTTCCTTAAAAGTCATAGCAAGCTTACTGTTCAAAATTTTATTTAAAGCCAGAAGTCTTCTTCTTCCACTTTGTCAGCATCCAAACAAGGAGAGACCTAAATTAGTCAAGATCATAAAAGAAGTATCACCAGCAAGCACAACAACAATCAAGAACAATCCCCTCGTATAAACTACCAATTCATAATAATAAGGCGACGAAAAAAAAAAACAACAGCGAAATTGACAAGATATGAGTAAAAAGGTGAAAAACGAATGCGAGAGAGAAAGGAATAAGTAGTTAAAGGATGAAGAAAAGGAACCTTAGGTTGCTGGTTTTGGAGTTTCCCTTTAGGAGGTGAGGGATGAGTGCGTAGGAAACCCTAGATTCTTTATGGAAGCGGAAATTGGATAGAGAGGGATGAGGATGAGTGTGACTGAATTGATATGTTTTTGTTTATTATTTATTTATTGTTAGTGAATACTGTTATGGGTCAAGTAAGTTGAATGCAGTGCAGTTGAGAAAAGGAAGGAAGATTTTAAAAGTGTTGATTCGTACTTTATATGTACATTAAGAGAGAGAAGTTTACTTCCACTCTCTCTCCCTTTTCCCTTTTTGCTATTCTCACAGTGCTGTCCTCTTTCTGTTTGGGATTTTTGTGACCCGTCAGAGTGGGACAAACAAAGACCCAACCAATAGAATTTTATTTTAATATTTTTTTTCTCAATGTACATCTTCACATATGACAAAAATATTTTATCTTTCAACCCTCTTATCAACTACTTCGTATTTTTACTTTTATATTTTATCTTTTTATTTATTTAACATCTTTTTTCATCTTTATCTTAAAATTAAATTTTAATAACATCTTGATTAAAAGTAATTTAAACTAACCTCATAATGTACTTTACATTATTTTTCATAAATCTACAATATGATTTATGCATTTTAATTTTTTAAATTGTATACAAGTAAATACTTATTCAACTTTATTATTGACTTGAAAATTATCTGAACCTGATTATCCACCAATAAAATCTAGATCAATTTAGTTCATTTTTTAATGAGAGTAATAGAAAAAATTATTTGTCTTATTGCTTCCTTGTTTCTGTATGATTTTTTTGTGATTTTTATTTAAATTACTTCTTATATTTGATTTATTTCATAAAATACTTTGTTTTTTCCTAAAGACTCTATTTAAGAATTTTTAGTTAAAAATAATTGTTAATTTTTTTAAAAAAATTATCGAATGACTTCAATTTTAAATTTTGAATTAATTTCTGAAAAAACATGTATTCACTCAAAGTGTAAAAAAAATGCATTATCATTTAATTCTAAATTGGCATTGAAAAAAAAAAGTATATTATCATCTAATTACAAATTGGATAGAATGATAATTTTTTCTATTTTTATAATAAATATTTTATAAGTGATTGCTATTATTTTGAAATTGATTTAAATATAACTCTTTTATACTAACCAAATATAAAAATTAAACTGGTATTATCCTTAATTTTAATTTTAAGTAAAGTCTCATCCTTTTATAACTGTACAAAAAATGGAACTCCGATATCTAGAAGCAGGCCCATTTTTTAAAAAACAGGCCCATTTAAAAGAACATGAAAAGAAAGTAAGAAATGAGACATTAAAACAGTGACATGAACCCTAAACTAAACTAAACCCCAGAAGAATATTTGATTTTGATGTATGGCGGAATTGAACACACTGGTGGTGCGGAAGCCATGTTTTGGTCTCCCAACTGGTTGCCCTCAATGTCTTTCGGCATACATCTATCTCAAATTTGCTCAAATTCCTTTTCACTTGGATTTCCACCTCAATGACCCTCATACTGGTAAATCCGTTTTCTTTCTTCTCTTTCAGGCTTATGGGGTTCACAATTCCATCTCATGAATTTATTTATTGTTTGCTTACTCATATTCACTTTTTGTTTTGTTTAGATAAAATTCCTTACTTTGAGTTTGGTGATTCTGTGACTTATAACAATGAGAAAGAGGGGATCATTGAGTGTTTGAAGAAAGATGCTGGGGTTGTTGATTTGGACAGTGGGGTCTCTACACTACCTGAGTGGATTTCAACCAAAGCAATTCTCACCACTTGGCTTGCTGATGCACTTGCCTATGAACTCTGGGTGGGCCGTGAAAGTTCCTCTGCTTATGCCATCTATTACTCTGATCTTCCGTGGCCATTGGGGAAGATTCTTTCTTGGAAGAAAGCTCATTGTGTAAAGCTGAAACATGGAATTACTAATGACAATGCTGAAGTAAAGAAAGAAGAGGTCAGTTTATTTTTCTTTCCTCGTGCAACTATTTTCATTAAATTTCATATTTGGGAAAGTACTTGTTTCTGGTCTCTATACTTCCGACCAAACATGGTCAAGGTTCCTATACTTTGGTATCAATGAATTTGGTCCTTCTTCAACTTTACAAAATGTTGGTTTGGTCTCTCCTGGAATACATGATTTATTTAAGGGTAAGAGGGACTAAATCCATATTTTTTTGGATGTTTGAGGAAATAATTCATCAATATGAAAGTATAAGGATCTTGATCATTAAGTATAGGGTTTTCCTTCATTTCTGTGTGTTAGTAAGCAGTTTTGTTGTTTTGCTTGAGTTTCTCTTTAATTTGGCATTTATGCATAGTTATTAGTGATGGACAGATTTACGAAAGAGCAAACTCTGCATATGATGCCTTGTCAAGCTCCTTAGGCGAACAAAATTACTTACTTGAAAACAGGTGATTTCCTCTGGTTGAATTGTAACAAACTTGTGAGCTTATCTTTGATTAGAGCATTTTGTGGGATTGTTTTTTTTTTTCACTTTTAGAGAATTTATTATCTTCTACCTCCAGGTGAAGTATTCATATGTTTTATTTGGTTTATGCAGGCCATCAAGCTTAGATGCTATTTTTCTTGCACATGGACTGGTTGTTCTTCAAACTTTACCTGTAAGTATTAATTTTAATTAACTGTGTTTCTATTATTTGTTTTGAGATTGTTATGGATATTATAGTGGCTGCTTGGTTTATACTGGCCAATTAAATTGGACAAGGATTGTTATGGAAGTTACATTTTACACTTTGGGAACTATCATGAAGTTGGTTAGATTCTCATTATAAGAATAAATGATTTTGGCACTCTATTGAAGCCATGTAGAACATTAGTCTAAGAGTTAGGTGAAAGAGGGAACCATTTATAGAATAGCTGTATATGAACATATGAAGTGTTTACCAATGTTTATCAGCACTTGGTGGAGTAAATGACAATTGACTAAGATTGTTCTCAAGGAATTGTAGTTGATATTTAAAAGATTTTATCCTAAAAATAAGAATATTAAATCTGACTAAAATTGGTTCCAGATTGGGAAATAAACAGCCAGCCTCAATTTCATCATTCTTTTTAGACCTCTAGCAGTAAGAGATCTTTTATGCTGTGATCTGCTGTATTTGGAGCTTTTTGATCATAAATACTTCTCTTTACCTCTTTGATGTAAGAATCATGGGAGAATGTATCACAATAGACCTAGAAATAATAGAATAATTGCAATGGGGTTCACTAGGTGGAAAATTTGTAACTTAGACTTGTTCGAGTGAGATGGGTGAGCAAATGAGAGATTGATGCTTTGGGATTCCTGGTTTTCTTATGGAGAAACATGTTGTTTTATAAACATAATCCGATATTGGGTGATACTTCTGAACAAGGAAACTAATCTTTGACACAAAAGCCTTGTAAGCTTATGTACTAAGTTGCTTTTGCATTCTTCTACCCATGAGCTTCCTGGCCTTTCTTCTTAAGGAAGAACATATATATTTTTTGCTTTTAGTGTGCTTTTTAGAATCACTCAGACAGTTGTTTTGAGAAAAACTTTAAGCTCTACATCCTTCATTGATGTACCATCAGGAATCTTCAGTGCTGCGAATCAAGTTTTTGGAGCATGCTAATTTAGTTAGGTATGTGCAACAATGTAAAACAGAACTTCTAGAAGCTGCTCCATCTCCTTCCTCTGTTCCACAATTTCGTACTGGTTCATCATCATCTGCTTCCAGAGGTCAATCAGGTAAGATATTTTCTGGACCTTGTTAATGGACACTTTAGCTTTGTTTAATGAGATTTTCCTGGAGAAGCGAATGTGGTGTTCCCCCTAACAGAATCATTCTCCCTCTCTCTAATAATTTTATTTAGATGTAGTGCTGGAAATACGTTGGCATGGTGTCTTATTGCTGGGGTAGTATAAAAATACATCTCTACTTTCTAGGTCATTATTTCTAACAATTCTATAGATGGATTGCAGTATTCTGAAATTCATAGGTTTCAAGTGACTTGAGAGTTACGGGATGGGTGTAATTAACAAATGAAATAATGTTAAACTTTCAGCATTTCTTAAGATGGAATCTCCTGGTAACTTGTTATTTCTATTCACCATTATATAAAATCTGGTACAAAATATCTTGTTACTCCATCTTGTGCTTTTGTGTTATAAAACAAAAAGTTTAAATATATTTTTAGTGTATGTAAAATTAACTGAGTTTTAATTTTAGTTTTTCTAAAAACAATTCTTTGGTTTTCTTCCCAAACAAAATGAAATTTTGTCTTTAGTCTACGCTACAAGGTCAAGTGACCTTTCTGTCTAAAGGCAGGCAATGTCTGTGGTCTAATGACAACTTGTATTAGTTTCAAATATTTTTAGACCAAAAATAATTATTTTATATTTTAGAGGGATCTAAACAAATTTCTTTTTTTCACTGAGATCAAAATTAGAATTTGGTCATTTTATACTAACTAAAATCAATAATTTTAAGATTTCAATGGATGAAACCTTATTTTTTATTGAATTTTAGTAATCACATAAGGCTCTTAGTAATTGTCTCCTATTTCCTATATTTGGCGTGTCTTTAAATTTCATCATGTCATGGTTCATGGAAAAAAAATTGTATTATCATTAATTATGTGAAAAATGTCTATTTGCTATTTTAAACTCATCCTGGGACTCTTCATGAAGTTTGATTTTTTTCATTTTTTTAATTAGGTTCGAAGCCTAAGAATAAACCCAAAAGAGAGAAAACACAGGAGGAAAAAACCTTCAAAAGGAAGGCCAAATATTTTGTGGTAGCACAATTGGTTGCAGTTGTTGTGTTCCTCACACTTATGACTACATTTGATGATGCTGAACTGGAGCTAGATGATGGTGGTTTTGATTACTATGAATGAAATTGCATTTGTTTATATATCTTCCTTCGATGTAAGAGACAAGGTTGCCACCAACCTTAATAAAACAAGTGTGTCCTTCTTTGTTAGCATGCGAAATTGGAAAATTACCATTCATTCTAATTTTCTAGTTATAAGGTCCATTGTTGTATACACAAGTGTTAAACAAATTGATAATGGAAAGATATCATTGTTTATTGAGTTGTCGGAAATTAATGAAGACTAGGTGGTGGCTAAGCGTACAGCTCTTTTAAGGTAGGTTAGATTTGTGAAATCCGCATTTTAAATTGATTAGATAAATTTAGTTTGAAAAATATTTTTGTAGGTTTGTATTGATTCCTAAAGGTCCACAATAAACAGATTAGTTCGTGGGTCTAAATATAAATTTAAAAAAATGAAAAATTTACCAGTTTCAAATAAATTCATTTATTTTTCTTTTATTTATTAAGATTAATTTTATCTCAATAATAATTTGTTATTAGCTCCCTTTTCTCTCCCCTTTATGTTATTTCTTTACCTTTTTCAACTTTATTCTTGTGTATAAACGTTTATCTAATTCAATAATAAACAGGACACTTATTGTTCTCTCTTTTCTTCATTTCGAGAGCTGTTGTGCGCATTCATTTTTCTAGCAAAAATGAATGGTGAACTTGATCTATCTAAATGCAAAAACAATGTTCACAATTTTGTGTAATCGCATTCAAAAGAAAATCTTGGTATTGCTCTTTGTTTTTCTCTGCTAAATTCTATAAACAATGTGGAACAAATTCTAAATGGTTGTAATAAGTGTAAAAAATAAGCAAGAGTTCATCCATAAAGGTTTGAAAAGGGTGTCTTAACATGATTTCATGGATTGTGCATTTTTTCTCTCCTTCGATCCATTAGAGTATTCTCTTAATAAATAAGGTGATCTTCTCTAAATTTATGATTTGTAATTAAAGACTTATTAAATAAAGTGATTTCTATATGACTGATTACTTGACAAAACTTCACATAAGTTAGACTTTTTCCCAAATCCAGTTTGTACATGCAATGTAATGTAAAATGCACTTGCAAAGTTGCGTCTATTATAGCATAGAAAAGACTGAAAAAAGTAGGCTATGCAGTTTTTGAATAGCCTCAATTATCAATATGATAATGTTGTTGTCATGTTTTTTTAATGAATCATTGGACTTCCATCATGAAAATTTTCTCATGTTACTCAGCAAAAACAAATATTCGTGAATAGAACATTTCTTGTAATCATCAAACACATTCAATTAACATTGTCAGTAGTATATATTTATGTTGTAATTTTTGTGGATGTACTGGTCATACATTGAGCACATATGCTTTTGCAAGCATAAATTTCCTCTTAATTCTGATGCCAAGAACAAGAAAAACACTTATGGTTGAGGGAAAACTTCTAGTCACAGGAAATATGGATTTTTTCTTGGACATGGCTTATATGACAAGAAACCTATGTCTACTACTTTGTTCTAACTAGTGAAGCTAAGATTTCAAAGAAGGAATAACAATCTACTACAAATGAGATCCATGGTGTTATGTTCTCCCTGAGTAATATCAAGCTCTTCTAGCATTAATCCAACAACCACAATGCAAATTTAGCTCATATTAGTTCCATTTCATCTTATTCCACACACTTGCCTCCTATATCAGGTAAATTTGACTCTCATCTCTACTATGCACACACAACAAACTATTCCTTGAATTCTTAATTCAGGGCAATAAATCATGTGTCATCCTCTCTCAAACATTTTCATTCTAAATGTTCTTTATATTTCTGGTTTTACTTATAATTTGATTTATATCTCTAAATTTTTTTTCTTGGTGCCTAAAAGAAGCAATTAGTACTTATTAACGTTAAATCTGTACATTAATGCAATGACAAAGATTTATTTACAATGGTTGCTTAAGAGTGCTGGATGAACTCCGGATTGCACATGTTCTATGAGTTTAAAAAAAAGGTCATGTGTGTCAAACTATTTTCTTTTTATTCATCAAAAAGCTAAAAAGTGGACATCAAAACAACACAAGATCGACGGCTAATGAGATATAGTAATAGATTCCTATAGAAATTTTAAAACCAAAAGTAGGAAATCAAACGGAATTAACTAATAACTTTCCTCTCTTATTTGAGTATTTAAGATCCCCAAATTAGAGAACTTCAAAATGTTCTTAAAAAATTACAAAGAGGGTCGGTCTTGAGCATTACATTGAAAATTTCTCATTTCCCTCCCCAAATTACAAAAATTATCTAACAATGGTGAGAGATTGGCACAAAATCTTTCCCTCCCCTTCATTTTCCTTTCATCTAAACTTATCCTTCAATAAAGTACTTCAACTGACACCCATTGCTAAACTATTTAAATGAACCAAAAAATATAAGTCCTCTATATCTTTCTATCTATGTATCAGTTCCACAAGAAATCTGCTGTAAGTTCACATCCTCCCATTTCTTAACAATTTCATTGTATCCCTCAGCATAATCAACAGCAAACTCTGCCATTGAGCTCATAGCAGTTGACATACCAGTACATAGCACCTCAATCACAACTTCAGCCAATTTCTCAGTATTCATCACCTCTTCGACATTACCAACTTCCACCATTTTCATATTCTCATCATCTTCTTTTAATCCAACTGCATTTCGTCGAGTCTCTTCTCTGGACTGTTGTGCATAGAAGGACCCTATGCCTGCTGCAAAAAAGTCTATGCCTTCAAGTACTGCAGTTTCTTGGAGGGTATCTAGACGCCTTGACCACTGAACACAAAGTCCAAATAATGGATGAGTGCCACTAGACCTACGAGGAGAGCATGCTAGCTTTGACTGATCATGCTCACATCTCACACATCTTAGAAGCCAGCCAGTTAGAGCATGAATATAGGATCTTTGAGAACTGATCCACGACGCAAAGGTGTTTCGCCAGTGCCTCAATTCAGTTTCAAGATTGGAGGTGGAACGAGCAAGCCTCTGCGGATCACATAGTGATGTGGCACACTGTTTTCTGGCATCAGAGTCAACAAGAAGAATCTTGGCTTCATCTAAGGTTCTCTGCTGTGCCTGATGACATTCTGCCATCACATTCCACATCTTGGCAAGCCTGTTAGTTTGTACGTTAAATCAGCATACATAATACTTTATTTGTAATTACATGCATTTGATTCGTTGCACAAAAAGCGTTCTTGCATGCATAGCCATACACGTTCTCCAGACAAGAAGCAGATGATCAAAGTTTTTACATCAAAATGGATACATAATCATGTGAGCTTACTGTATAGACAAAGTTAAGTACATGCTATGTAAACTTGATAGCTCTAATATACAGAGAGAGTATCGTAAAATTAATTATAAGTGAACTTTTTTTAACTTAAACAAACTGTACTGTTACCAAACAAAGACTAGCATTATTAACATAGAGGAGCATAAAGGACAAATTGGAATATTCACAGCGAAAATACTTTGAATTGTAGCAGTAGTTTTACTAGAAAATAAGGTTATATGGAATAATGATTTTCTTACGTACCCTTGCAACAGTTCAAGAAGCTGGGGATGCAACTCCTCATCCCTTAGAGTTTCAATTCTCCTGGAAATAGATTCAACTGAGTGCATTGAAACTGTTATCTGGGGATGTAGATCTCTAATGGCTGCTCTTGTTTTATCAAGGGAAGAGGGTTCCTCTCCATTTACATCATGATTCCTGAGTTGCTGACATTTCTTGTCATATGCAATTCGAACACGTTCTCCGGACTGTTGAAGAAGAAAGTGGGCATAGCATTAAGTTTCCCATTATAAAATTGTAACAATCATAAGAACATTGACCTTGTAACAATATGAGATTGAAAAAAATATATTAATGAATTAAACTAAAGGGTTAAAAGTTAGCCTCCTGTGTGATTTCTTTTCAAATACCTATTAAGCATCAATAGAAAAATGTATACTTGTCAATTAGAGGCATTACAGTTTTTCATATTACCAAGAGCTAAACCTCTTAGATGATTACATAAGTACTTTGAATTTAGTACTAACCATCACAAGTGTAATTTTTATAGATGGATTGACAACCTTACAAGTGAAGACTAACTTTTTTCATCTCAAACGATTGTTTACACAGCAGCTTACTGATAATTGAACAATGGCTGGCCCAGTAAAGGGTTATGAATTTTTTTTATTGACGACCAGAGGAAAGAGTCAACAGGCTATATTTCAAGCAGCAATTATCTATACCAAAGCATGTACTGTGAGAATTGTATTGAAATAACCTTACAATGAATATGGGTTTGATAATAGTTCAAGGATAGATGTTCAGTAATAAATGCACCAAAAAGAAGAGTTCAATAATATACCCTGACTTCGTCGTAGAGTTTCTTCTCCCATGCATATAACCTGTCTAACGTAGACTGATGACTAGCAGAAAACAAACAATCTTCCTCTGATGGATCATCGGTGCCTCCGAAATCCTCATCCGTAGTGTTTGAAGAAGTCACTAAAAATCTTGATGAGGGTGATCGTAAAGAAGCTGAGCGGAACAGCGCTATTGGGTTCAACAATTTTGATGCTGCAAAAGAAAAATAATTCAAATTTATATTCTTGAAAATCTCCCAAATGGGTAAGTGAAAGAAAAATGAAGCACGAAAATCAAATGAAAACTTGGGAACAAGTAAGATTATTTCTATGCAAGACAAACGCATTTTCTATATTATGGTAGATTGACTTTTGAAATGGGAAATGAAAAGAAATTTCAATCTTGAGAATTCAAACGTTATTAGTGCTTCGCAAACATTGCTAAATGTTTTGTTCCTACAACATATCAGAGCAAATATGAAAGTCATTCTTGAAACTTGAGGCCCGACTTACAAATCAGAACACTATGAAATGCAAGAGAATGCAATAACAATAATACTTGAAACAAGGTCAAAATATAAATTGTATATTTCCATCAAACCTGACAGTTCATTAGATGCTGATAAACACTGAGCTTTCTTGGCCTCTAACAATGCGGAGACATCATTAGCCGCATTGCAGATTACTGTGAATTGAGCTTCAAGATCCCCGATCACTTCAGCCATGCTTGTTGGTCTTCGGTTTACATAAACAGTAAAACCAGGTGTGTCTTCCTTGGCTTCTTGATTACCAGTTGCCATTTCTTGACCAGCAGTTTGAGCTTTAGATACTTGAAAACATTCACCGCCATTGGCTTGTTCTGTGACTTCCTTCACAGTTTCAGTTTCAGCAGCCGTTCCCTGCACTTCCTCCTTGCGTTCATCAACATCTTCAACCGTGACTTCTTCTTTGGAAGAGTCTACATCAATTTTGGCTCTTACTTCTGCTACATTTCCCTTTACAGCAAAATCCTCTTGTTCAGTGCCATCTTCTTCCAGGTCTGGTATTCCTTCGTCTATTCGGACCTGCCTCAGTCCTCCGATCTCATTATCCATTCCAGTCTGGTCAAAGCTACTATGGTTGGGATAACCATAATAGTCCAATGATAAAAATGGGTTCCAAAATGATTCCCATTGGGAATATTGAGGTGAAGGAGGAGGGATATTAGGCCTGTTATTGGGAGAATAAGCAAAAATTGAGGAATTCAAAGGTGAGGATTGCATGGGAAAGCAACCATCAGTGCCAAACTGGTGCATGGGATAATATGTTTCTACCCGAACCATTTCAGGCGATTGAGGCCTTTCCTCAACTGAAATTGCTGGATTACCACCCGACCTTAAGTAATTCACCTTCAAAGTTGTTTTGGGATCAAACTCAATTGTTGTTGCGCTGAAGGATTTTGATGCTATGTGAATGAAGCCAAGAGGATTGGTTTTCTTGACAGGTGTGGAAGGTGAGCTCATGAATGAATCTAATGGCAAATGGTGCGACTCATCGCATTCAAAGTAACCTAACAGTGCAGCTGAAACCCTTTTCATAGACTGAATGTATGCCACATGTTCAGTAGCAAATTGAGCTCTTTGCTCAACAGCCTGTTTGATGAAACGTTTTCTATCTTTGCAAAGCTTGACTGCCTCTTCATCATCCAACCTTGATTGAGAACATCCCATCTCTTCTCGATGCCTTTCCTATGAATATTTCAGGATTGCATTGAAATGGATATAAATATCAAAATACAGACTTTTATCTATCGCAAATCTGTCCACAAACAGGAAAATTCAACATATACAACGAATGTCATAAAAATTGAATTGGAGTGAAAAAAACAAATAAGAAGTAAATTAAACATTATTATAACCAAAGAAAAGTATCAGGGTAAATAAAGTTAGATGCTTTTCTTTGCTATCAAGTCTAAGAAGGGCAATGCAATGTAAATAGAGATTTAACCAATAGAAACAAGTAATGGAGGTTCCTCCATGCTTTCCATAGAACACAATGCGGAGTCATTAAGAAAGCATAGAACTTTTCATTTGGGAATCTTTGTTTTGGGTAAAGGTGAGAAACAACCACCCTAAATTTTCAATAGGAACACGTCTCGAAGTGAAAATAATTAAGGGCAGATATTAAAACAATCCTCAATCATCTGAAGAGAAAGAAAAGGCCGTATTCAGATAACAAACTAAGGGGCAAACAACGGCGTAAAAGATTTACATAGCTACGATTACGGATATTGTAGAAATGGTATCAATGTAAGCCGAGAAAAAAAATGACAGAAGAGATGCAGAAGAGATGAAGGGTACCAATTTCACCAAAAGCTGAATGCAGCTCACTCACTCTCTTGCTGTGAATAGTTAACAAATGCAGAAAGAGAAAAAGCTAAGCGTTTGGCTTGATTAAGTGTAGAGATGAACAGTGTGAAGTGAATGGAGGAGCATACCTCAGAATGGGGCGTTGATCTCAGAGAGAGAGGGAGAGAGAGACGTTGAGAAAAAACAACGGTCAAAACATGCAGAACAAGAATGAGAAAGGAACAGTGTTGTGTGGGGAACACAAAAAGAAACAGTTTAAAGAGCAATAACTAAAAAGAATGTGACAACTAAGGGCAAAATGTTCGTGGAAATGAGAAAAAACTGTCTTTTGAATTGAATTTTCAGTTATTTTACATCAAATTCAAATATACTATAGTTAAGTTTCAAAATATTTTAAAATTATAAGTAAACTTCAGTTACAACGACTTTTAGTTTTTAAAATTTAATTTTTAATTTTGGTTACGTTTTAGCTTAAATATTATTTTAAAATTTTAGTTTTAAAATTAATTAATATAGCTAAAAAAATGACCTGGTGAGCCTCACCAAATTCAAACAAAAAAACGTTTTTTTCAAAAATAATAATGTCAACAATGAAAGAAGCGGGACATGCCTAAAAGAAAATTATGTCTACTTGGTTTAAAAGATTGAATTATAATTATGTTGATTTGATGTGTCAAATTTTAGAAAAAAATAATGATAAAATATAATAGATAGTTCAAAATTATATAAATATTTTAATGATTATATGTTATATCAATTTTAATAGATATAAAAACATTATCAAGTGATTTTAGATTGATATAATCTTTCAAAACATAATATAAGTGAGTTTTAAGTTCTACCATGGGTTTCGAAAATAAATTATCTAATTAAAAGTTATTAAAATTATCATAATTAATGTAACTTTTATATGTACATATAACAAGAAAAGTAATATAACAACTACACTAATAAAAATAATCAAACTAGCAACTCTTTCCTCACAAATAAATATTTAAGTTTATAGTGTAAGTAACTAGAGAATAACTTTAAAGTAAGAGTGATATATTTTAAATGACACCTACATATATTTTATTATTAAAGTAGAAAGAGTATATAAATAGAAAAAAAAATAGTTATTCAGGTTTTATCTTAAAAAAATCATTTCTAAAATGTCTCTTTTTATTTCTTTTGTTTTCTCTCTAACTTTTTGAACCCCTCTATCACTATCGGAATCAACCATTGGATTATTGGCAGTGAATACCACAAGATTGTCAGATCAGAGTTTCAAAGAGAGTAAATTTATTTTTGTCCCTTCTTCCTTTGAGTTAGTTGTGAACGTGTTAGATTATCTTTGGTATAGGCTTTGTATGTGGTTTTTCTAGCTTCATGATTAGTTCATGTTAATTCAGAGTCCTAATGATATTGTTATATCTTTGATTTGAACTTTGTGGTGCTCGTTAAGCTATTTTTGGGCTTTGTAGGATTGGATCTCTTTGTGAGCACATCTATTTCTTCGCAGGTAAGGGAAGGTAGTTTTATTTTGAAATAGAACCCTAGGTTAGAAGATATTGATGTGGGGGTGACGTGGTCACCAATTCTAAAATTTGTTTGCAGGATTGATTGTTTATGAGTAAAATAGTGGATTGCTTGAAATTAAATGTGAATATGTTGATTTATATTTGAATGAGTTATTGAAGGTATTTTGCTTGAGATTGAAAGTGTTGAATGGTAGTATAAATTGACTTGAATTGCATTATGAATTCTATTCAAGTATGAGAATGTATATAAATGTTTTGTAAATTGGTTTAAAAATAATGAATATATATGTTGACATAGTATCACTACCATTTTGAGTAAATAATTTTCATTTTAATGTTGTATGTTTTTGAAAATATAAGTTTGAATGTATTTTTTGTTGAAAAGTAAGTAAGAAATCGGTTTTTAGAAACATTTTCCTACATATCTCACTAAAGCGAGAATAGGGTAAAAATTGTGGTGCTCTCACGTCCATTTTTACTCAAAAAATATGATTTTCGCTTAAATTAAACAAAAACTTAAAAAAAAAAAATCTTTTAAAAGGTTGGTTTATTTATATTATGGTTTTTTATGTAGAATTTTATTACATATATAAATGAAAAATCTTTTAATTAGATGTTTAAATAATTCTTAGATGAATTTTTTTTGTGTTTTTGAATTTCTAAGTATTTCTACCACCAATATAGTTCCACATCGTTAAGAAGTCGAGACTAATGGCAGTTTATATACTTGCTCCTCCCTCTACTCGTCGATGCGTCTTTTAAGAACAAACTTGTGATGAAGCACCGACCTCTGGACAAGCCATGTCACTCGGTCTCGATGACTGATCGCATTAATATATATTATTAAAGGCGCTCAATAAATGACAACAATGACAGTTGTGGAAACTCCCTATGAATTATGATTATGTCATTCCAAATCTAGGTGACATCAATATATCTCCCTATAAATCAGAGATCATCACAACAAGGGCCCATGACTAAACACTATAAATAAACCTCAGTCAAACACCGATAACAAAAGGAGGAGACTTGAAGGAAGGAGTAAGGAGGCTACCGACACATCAACAATTGTACAACCAGTTCCAGGTACTATTTAGGCCCCTCTTTATCCATACAGGTACACTAAGCTTTGGTATGATTTAATGGTGTGACTTTGGATAATGTGAGATGTGAAATATAGATTTTAATAAAGACATAATATTTTTAGGGAAAAAAATCGTGTTGTTGAGATTGTTTAGGTTGTGTATTGATTAGGGATTAGTCTAAAATGAGGTATCTTGACTCTCTTGATATATTGAAATCACATAGATGAGGATTATCAAGTGTTGAGAGTCGAAGGATGTTCATATGATTTTGTGTGTGCGGTTTGAAATATAATATGATCTTTCAAGTCATATGAATTAACTTTGTCATACTAGGTGATATGATATTGAGATTATTATACACATAGTTGTATGGATTCATAACGAGGTAGTATGACAATTGTATATGCACGAGTCTTCTAGAAGTAGAGTCAAGTGTTTGTCTACCTGGGTCAGTAGAAATTTGACATGAGAAATAATAATTATGAAATTTTATAAACATTTAATTTCTTTGTGTACATATGTGAACATTAATAAATTTATGAATGTTATTTAAAATTCTCTTTATATTATAAATTTTTAAAAATATCTAGTTTACCATGTTGTTTGTGTTGTATTTTTTTTATTTGTAATAATAAAAAATAATGAAGTAGATGATGTTTCAGGTGATAGAATTTCTCAATAAATAAATAAAGATTTCGAATATTTAGTTTCTTTAATATCTTATTTAATATATGAAATATTTAAAATCTATATATACATATATATTTTTAAATTATTATATGATTATTTTTATACATTTATATGTTAATTAAATATTACACCATTATATAATTAGATATGAATAAAAATAAGAATGTTATTAAAATATCTTAACTCATAGCATACAATAACTTTCATATTATACTATTATTTTAAGAAAATTTAAAAAATTGTGTATAAGTTTATATACTTTAAGCTTTAATGAAACCACTTACAGATAATTATATACGCTAAACTTTAAACTTTGAACGTGGTACGCGTGCAAAACACTCCATCGCTAAAATAGCAAAAATATATTAAAAGTTGTAATAAATACATCATGAATCAACCCATGGCTTTAATACTTATTAATGTTTTATTAAATGTTTTGTTTTTTTTGGTTTGGTCATGTAAATGTTGCTTATATTTTTAATATGAGACGTGTCGTCGTCCCAAGTAACCACCAACATGGTCTTAGCATTGAAGAGTACGTGACCCATATAAAGTAAAATAAAATTCCATAATATGATTCTTTGATTCTTTCATTATATGACATATTGTGTGTGTCTTTGTATATGTCTTCTGTTTGTTTGTGGGTGTGTGGATGTATATAATAAAAACTATTAAAATGTATGTTTCACAAAATAACTTCATTAGAGTAAAATTTACAATAACACGTAAAAAATGACATGCACAATGACATTTACGTACGTAAAGTAAAATAAAATTTTATAATATTACTCTCTAAGAGATGATCTTTTATATATATATATATTGTGTATTGTAATATTCCAAAAATTTAGTACATTGTAAGTATATTATTAAAGAATTATAATATTCCAATTTCATGTTATTTAAAAATTACAATATTCTAAATTTCTTGTTACAATATAATTGATAACTAATTATATTATAGGATGATAAGTTTTTTTAAGTATTTGTATCCTGTTAAAAATGTCTAATATATATATATATATATATATATATATATATATTAGTTAATAAATAAAAAAGACATCTATTTCAAATACATAGATTACGTGTATTAATTATGGCTAGCTATAGAAAAATAGTAATAATAAAGTTCCAATAATTAAGTTTTGTTTGAATGAAGTGAGAGTGGGAAGGGGAAATCAATTATATGAGGTTTAATCAATTATATCCTCATACATAATAAATTATACCTTTATTTCAAAACACTCAACTACCTTCATTATGCTCCTAGTAACATGCAAACCCAACCTTTTAAATCACAAACCAAATCATTAAACTCCCCATAATTATTCCAACCTTCTTCAACCCGTGCACCACATACCTACCAGTGCTTCAACATGCAAATCTTCAAGAAATACCTCTCATGCACAACATCAATCACCTTCTATGCAGGGGTAAACTCTTCAATCTCACCCTCCAATTCGTCTCTTTTCCTCGCATGTGAGATGGGTGCAACCCCCACCCCCTCCTCCGTCTTTCTTTTCATGCAAATCAATTGTTCCAAACACGAACATAGACAAAATAAATCACCTTCATCACATCACTTGATCCAAACACAGAGTTAAAAGAAAATGAAAATTGATTTGTTAAGAATAATAAAGGGTTCTATAACACTAACACTAAAGATTGAATAAAATAGACATTATCCTAGACAATTTCTTTGTTGAATTTGTAAATTAGAATCCTCCTTACTAAAGTATGAATTCTAACTCCCTCGTAATGAATACTTTTAATCATTTTAGAAGACCATTGATTTACAAAGAAGTGTTATAATCATTTTATGAGGTAAATATATTTGGATATATTCCCCTTTTGTCTTGTAAAACCACCTCTATTGAAAATAACCTGACTCTGATACCATATTACGAAGTGGACTTTAAGCCTAACTCAACCCCATAAAACTGGTTCAATGAGGTTGAGGGTTGCACCCATTTATATAGAATGAAAGGCTCTCATCTCTAGTCGATGTGGGATCTCCAACACACCCCCCTCACGCCGAGAGTGATAGATAGAAGCTCGTGCGTGGGACTATATATTATGGGTGGTCCGATAGCGGCCCGATA
>Ga0123342_1003715_pt1 | contig 24205 bp, 31 predicted proteins | sample Turbeawhitnodule_FD_89960 | JGI IMG/M metagenome (GOLD analysis project Ga0123342, IMG submission 89960) | Root nodule microbial communities of legume samples collected from Mexico - Turtle bean Mexico white nodule | ecosystem: Host-associated > Plants > Roots > Nodule | place: Mexico: Nepantla... | reverse complement strand
TTGACTAGAAACATTGTCACTGGATTTGACCTGTTGTAAAAGAGCTAACAATGTTTGATACTGCTCATGAGTAAAACCAATTTGTTGAGACTCCACTTCTGACATTGAACCTTCATGATTCTCCTCATTATTGTTAAAATTTGTATTGTGAAAGGTTGCATGATTCTAATGATGGTTCTGATTTTTAAATTTGAAATGAGGTGGAAAACCACGCTTTTTATAGCATGTATCAATGGTATGCCCTGTCTTTCCGCAATAACTGCAAATTTTTGAAGTATATCCTCCTCCATAGCTTCCTCTTCCATATCCACCACCCATGCCATAAGTCGTAGCATTGTTATTATAACCTCCTTTGCTAGTAGCAATCATTGCCTTGAATTGATCACCAAAAACTTGCCTCTCTTGTTATGTAATGAGAGAGTAAACTCTATTCAAACATGAATTATCTGATGAACTAACATGGTAAGGTGAACAAAGATCTTGTGAGGGATCAACAACTTCACCCATAGATAAATGTAGCAACCAGAGCTCTAATCAGAGCTGTAATACCATATCTTGTCATCATCTGCACCTTATAATTGTGTTTTCCTTTTGCTTTTGTGAAATGAGTCTTCACATCTACTTAACCACTTGGTTAAGTTAATGTGCAGTGGGGATTTTCCTTACATTTTCACTCTTAATTGCCTAAAAATCTCAATCATAAATCTAAAAAGTGTCACCTTAAAATGAACAATCCTAAATTCAACTCACATCAAGGGACGAGGGTTTAATGGAGCCCAAGCTCTAATCGCTAACATGAAAAACAACAAACATAATCCAAAAATAATAGAGCCCACTAAATTTGTATTGGTTCACCCCTCAGCATTATAATATTATTAATATTTATAATATTATTAATTATTATTAATATTATTAAATATTGTTAATATTATTAAATATTCTTAATATTATAAATATCATTAACATTATTAATATTATAAATATTATAAATATTATTAATATTAATATTATAAATATAATAAATATTAATAATATCATTAAATATTGTTAATATTATTAAATATTACTAATATTATTAAATATTATTAATATTATAAATATTATTAAATATTGTTAATATTATTAAATATTCTTAATATTATTAACATTATAATATTATTAATATTATGAATATTATATAAATTATTAATATTATAAGTATTATAAATATTACAATTGTTATAAATATTATAAGTATTATTAATATGATAAATATTATAAATATTAATAATATGTTTAGTTATTTTTTAATTAAATTTAAAATAAATTATATACCAATTTGATTCGCATGTAATATTTTTAATTAAATTTAAAATAAGTTATATATAGATTCTATATCTCTGTATGTAACAGTTTTTTAATATTATTATTATTATAAATATTAATAATAATATTATTATAAATATTATAAATATTAATATTTTTACTATTTTTAATATTATAAATATTATAAATATTATTGATGTTATAAATTATTAATTTTATAAATATTAATAAAATTCGTATGTAACTTATTTTAAATTTAATTAAAAAATATTACATACATATAAATTCGTATGTAACAGTTTTTTTTTTTAATTTACGTTACATACGTATTAAATCCGTATGTAACAATATTTTTTAATTAAATTTTTAATACATTACATACGAATATAATCTGCATGTAACACTTTTTATTATTATTTTAATTAAATTTAAAATAAATTACATACGAATTATATCTATATATAATAACTTTTGTTTTTTGAATTAAATTTTACATACGTATTAGAATCCGTATGTAAATATCTGTATGTAACATTGACTTTACATACGAATTTTTATCCGTATGTAATAATCTCTCTGTAAATCCAGATTTTCTTAAAGCGATTGTCCTAATCTTCTCCTAAGATCAAGACTTCTGAATACAATGAGAAAAAATCTCGTTCAGAGAGAAAATGAAATCTCACAAGGGATACTTCCCGGTAATGAAGGACTTACAATGATTAAACACATTACCCAAATTCTCACAGGTTACTCCCTTTTAACAGATAATAAATTCTATGCACAAATGGGGAGAGGGAAAGAGCGAAAAGATTTCTTTTTCTTTTATTCTTGTTTGATTTCGGATATTCATGTCCGCTTTCCCTTTGATAATTTTACCATGGAAGTGTTGCGTATCTTAAACGTAGCACCTATGCAACTGCATCCGAATAGTTGGGCTTCACTCCAGGCTTTCCGGGTGTTGTGTGAGGTGCTATGCGTTAAGGCAACCGCCAGGTCTTTTTTACACTTCTTTGGTACGAGGCTGAGTGACCGTATATGTTGGGTGTCTTTGGTTGGTCAAGCAAAAAATAGCTTATTTTCTCCTTACACGACTTCTTATAAGAACATTAAAGGTGGTTTCTTTAAGGTTGTCGTTGAGGAGGAAGGTCAGTCGTTTTTCTTTGACGGCCAAACTCCTAGGTTCCCTTTCTATTGGACGAAGGATCCAACGCGCTTCAATGTGTGGCCGAGGTCCTTGATGATCGATGATGACCTACAAGTGTTGTCGGTATTGGACCAACTTCCATGCAAGATTGCAACCCGGTCTCTCGTCTGTGCTTACTTATCGTCTCATAGATGTGTAGATATTGACGGTATGTGACTCTGCTCGTCCTAGCGCTTATCCGGCTATGAATAATGGCAAGTCTAGTTCTGCCAAGTGGGAAGAAAGATTACTTTCAAGAGCTGCGTTTGAAAAGGCAAGCACGACAGGCCGAGGGGGGAGAGGTGCCGGGAGGTTCTGTTACGCCGATTGCGGAAGTGGCCATTCCCCTCACTACGGTGCCTGCCAGTGAGGTCAATCGTCCTCCTTCTAATCCAAAGAAGAGGAAGGAGGAGCATGGGAAGGACCGTGGCAAGTCTTCTCTGCGTCACGGAGAGTGCTCTTCCTCGGGGAAGTCTCCCAAAATAGGCCGAGTGGCTGGAGGGTCGAGTTCAAGTGACCCCGACTTCCTTGGTAATGAGCTCAATGTGGCCGAGAAGGTCAACGTCAAGCTGAACCCCTATCAGCAAGATGCATTCCTCTCGGTGCGTCCTTCCCAAATGCACGATGCATTTATGGAGTTGTGCTCCAGGACTCTAGTCCTCAGTAAGCGTATGGCTTCAGACTTAATGAAAAGGGAAAAGCATGCTGCCGAAGTGGAAGGTCTTCGCGTCAAGTTGGACGAATTGGCTGCCAAGTTGCAATCAGCGTCGGCCGAGAATGCCAATCTTTCAGCTCGGAATCAAAGCCTGGAGGTCGAGATGAAGAAGTGGAAGGAAATGTGTGAGTTGGTTGAGAAGACAGGGAGAGAGGTTGCCGAAAAGGCAGATGAAGAGATCCGAGGTCTGAAGGGGAGTTTCTCGGACATGGCCTTGACCAATCATAGGTCTGAAGAAAAGACAGAGAAGCTGCTGAAAGAGCTAGAAGTGACCAAAGATAGCGTTATGGAAGAACACGAGCTTGGCTTCAAGAAGGCTCTCCAACAAGCGGCTTTCTTCTACAATGCTCCTTTAGACGAAGGGAAATTTGATGTTGATAAGGACTTTTATGAGGGTTAGCTCATGCCGATAGACTAGATTCTAAGTTTTACTCAAGTAGTGGCCTCAGCTCCCCCGAAAGATTTTGAGGTCGAGCACATTGAGTCTGATAGCTAGGTTTGTTCTCTATGTATGGGTTATATGTGATTGTTTTGTAAACATTTGACCCCCCTTTTGTGTAGACATAACGACTTCCCGGTTCTTTTGACTATGATTAAAAGACAAGTTATTTCTCTTTTCAATATCATTTTTGTCCTTTCTTTCTCCTACTCTCTCGATGGCATATGCATGTTTACATTTTCCTAATTGCTTTATCAGTAGTGTTTGGGCCGAGAGGTTTTGTTTCGTACTCTCGGCATGAATTTACTCTGGTGAGTCCTTCCTTGGCCGAGAGGTTTTCTTTCGCACTCTCGGCAGGGATTCACTTTGTTGAATTCTTCCTCAGCCGAGAGGTTTTCTTTCGTACTCTCGGCAGGGATTCACTTTGGTGAATTCTTCCTTAGTCGAGAGGTTTCCTTTTGTACTCTCGACAAGGATTCACTTTGGTGAATTCTTCCCTGACCGAGAGCTTTTCTTTCTTACTCTCGGCAGGGATTCACTTTGATGAATTCTTCCTTGGCCGAGAGGTTTTCTTTCGTACTCTCGACAGGTATTCACTTTGGTGAATTCTTCCTTGGCCGAGAGGTTTTCTTTCGTACTCTCGGCAGGGATTCACTTTGGTGAATTCTTCCTTGGTCGAGAGGTTTTCTTTCTTACTCTCAGCGGGGATTCACTTTGGTGAATTCTTCCTTGGGCGAGAGGTTTTCTTTCGTACTCTCGGCAGGGATTCACTTTGGTGAATTCTTTCTTGGCGGAGAGGTTTTATTTCTTACTCTCGACAAGGATTCACTTTGGTCAATTCTTCCTTGGCGGAGTGGTTTTCTTTCTTACTCTCGGCAGGGATTCACTTTGGTGAGTTCTTCCTTGGCCGAGAGGTTTTGTTTCGTACTCTCGGCAGGGATTCACTTTGGTGAATTCTTCCTTGGTCGAGAGGTTTTGTTTCATACTCTCGGAAGGGATTCACTTTGGTGAATTCTTCCTTGGCGAAGAGGTTTTCTTTCTTACTCTTGGCAGGGATTCACTTTGGTGAATTCTTCCTTGGCCGAGAGGTTTTCTTTCGTAGGAATTCATATATAGCTGGTAAGTCTGATTTCATTAAATGTGGTGCCTCGTTAAAACTTTCTTCAATAAAAAACCCTTGGGAAAAAAGATTGAAGGTAGGAAAGAGTATACCCATGATACATATCAGCTAAAATACATTTTCAAATGACTGGCGTTCCAAGTCCTGGGAACTTCCCGACCATTCAATTGTTCTAGGCGGTACGCGTTTTGAAGATTTTATCTGACTTTGAAGGGGCCTTCCCAATTTGCATTGAACTTTCCTTCTGCCGGGACCTTGTGAGCTTTTCCCTTCATCTTCCAAACCAGATCTCCCTCTTGGAACGCTCTAGGTTTAGTCTTTGAATTGTATCTTCTTGCGATTATCCGTTTGCAAGCTTCTTCTCTTATCTTGGCCTTGTCACGTGACCCCTGGAGTAAGTCCAACTCCGTTCTTAGACATTCTTCATTTATCTTCAGATCATGGAGTCCTCTTCGGATTGTCGACTCTTCGACTTCCACTAGCTGCATGACATCTATGCCGTAAGTGAGGTTGTACGGGGTTTCCCCAGTTGCCAAATGGGGGTACATTGATAGGCCCATAGAACTTCCACGAGTTCTTCTACCCACTTACCTTTTGAACTGCCGAGTCTTTTCTTTAGTTCATTCAAGATGACTTTGTTGGCGGATTCGGCTTGGCTGTTAGTTTGCAGTTGTTCCACAGAGCTTGTCTTGTGCCTGATGCCCAAGCTTTCATAGAATTCGACCAACTTCCGATTCGTGAACTGTCTTTCGTTATTCGTGATAATGGTATATGGGATTCCAAACCTGCAAACGATGTTTTTCCATACAAAACTCTGAACTTCTTGAGCCGTGATGCTTGCAAGGGGTTCTGCTTCTATCCACTTTGTAAAATAATCGACTGCTACCAACAAGAACTTTCTTTGTCCAGTTGCTGGCGGGAAGGGGCCTACTATATCCATTCCCCATAGAGTAAACGACCAGGGAGAGTTAATGTTTTTGGAGATTGTGGGGGTGAAGGTGGATTAGTGGATCGTGCTCTTGGCAACTTACACATTTCTTCACAAAAATCAGCGCAATCAGTTCTTAGTGTCGCCCAGTAGTATCCGACCCTTAGAACTTTAGTTTCCATCATTCGTGCTCCGGAATGTAAGCCGCATGCTCCTTGTTGCAATTCTTGCAAAACGTATTCTTTCTCTGCTTTCGAAACACACTTGAGTAGTGGGGTAGAGAACCCCCTTTTATATAAATCTTCCCCTATTATGACAAAAAAGGAAGTTTTTTTTGTGAGAGACAAGTCACGAATTTCTTTCCCTTCTTCCCGGTCTTTAACTACTTTTTTCATGTCGGACACCCAGTCTTCCTCTCCTTGCTCCGAATGTTAACAACTTTGAAACTGGCTGATAATGTTAACAACTTTATGATAGTACTTTAAGAGCAGGGGATCTTTGATCTGGTAGTCCCCATTAATATGTCTGACCATAAGTTGTGAATTTGTCTTACATTCCACCTTTCAGGCTCCCATGTCTTTAGCCAATAGTAATCCGGCTATGAGTGCTTCGTATTCTGCTTGGTTGTTGGATGTTTTGAATTCGAAGCGTAAAGACTACTCAATTTGTATCTTCTCCGGTCCCTCTACAACAATTCCGGCTCCTCCTATTCTCTTACTTGAAGAGCCGTCGACATGCAGTGTCTATGTGCTTTCGGGTTGTCGGCATTGCTACAACTCTGATGTAAATTCTGCTAAGCATTGGGATTTGATAGGTCCTCGTGGTTCATACCTGATGCTAAACTCAGATAATTTGACTGACCAGCTTATCATCCTTCCGGCTAACTCGGGCTTCTACAAAATTTTATTGATTGGGAAGTCAGTTCGCACAATGATCTCGTGGCTTTGAAAATACAGTCGAAGTCTTCTGGAAGCGTGAACAAGGGCCAGAGCCACCTTCTCAATTACTTGATATCTGGTCTCGACATCTTGTAGTACTCGGCTTACGAAGTAGATTGGTTTATGCTCTGTTTTGCCTTGTACAATGGCGACACTTACGACTTCTAGCGAAACGACTAGGTAGACCAGCAAAGGCGTCCCCTGGACAGGTTTGCTTAGAATGGGTGGTTGCGCTAGTATCCGCTTTACGGTTTGGAAAGCCTCTTCGCAACTCTCGTTCCACGAGAACCTCTCTGCTTTCTTCATGAGTTTCAAAATTGGTCTGATTTTATCCGCTAATCTGGGCATAAACCTGGAAAACGATATTAATTTCCCTACCAGCTGTTGGACCTCTTTCAGGTTGTCTGGACTTCTCATAGTTTTCAGGGCTCGACACTTGTCAGGGTTCGCCTCGATTCCCCGACTTGTCAACATAAAGCCTAGGAACTTGCCCCTTTCCACTCCAAACACGCATTTCTCCGGGTTGAGACACATATTATACTTCCTTATCTGCTGGAAGATCTCAGCTAGGTCATTCACATGTTGCTCAATGCTATCGGACTTTACGATTATGTCATCAACATACACCTCCATAGTTTTCCCAATCTGTTCTCGGAACATTCGGTCCATCAACCTTTGATAGGTTGCACCAACATTTTTTAGACCGAAAGGCATGACTCCATAGCAGAAGTCGACCCTGCCGAATTCATGCGTATTTGGTTGTATCCAGAGTATGCGTTGAGAAAGCTCAACACTTTATGGCTGGCTGCCCCATCTACCAGTCGATCAATGATTGGTAGTGGGTACAAATCCTTAGGGCAGGCTTTGTTAAGATGAGTATAATCGGTGCACATTCGCCATTTTCCGTTACTCTTTTGTACCAAGACTATATTTGCCAACCAGTTGTGACGATGCTCTTTTCTTCAACTCCCTTGGTTGACCTCAGTCGTGTATTCTATCTTCCCAACCCATTTAACATAGCACTATGTCTTTCTTTGGCTCTACCTGATGTTCGTCGTTTGGTCTGGGATCTAAGTCATCATTTAGGGATATATGATGGACCTCGGCCCTTCGGCTAGGTGGTGGTGGAGGCGGGAGAACTTTCAGGCTTGCTGCGTAACATTCTCTTGCAGTTTTTTGATCGGCCGACTTGGGTTGTCGGCCGGGAACTTCATGGTCAGATGAGGAGTCGAGACTATAGCCCCCAATTTATTGAGAGAGGACCGTCCGATCAAGATATTGTAGGACGATTCAGCGTTGACTAGCAGGTACCAGATCTTGATTATTCTACAGTCCCGGTTTCCTTCTCCGAACTTAGTTTCTAAGTCAATGTACCCCCTGGTGTTGACCCTCTGTCCCGCGAAGCCAATGATTTCCTCATCATAACGAACGATGTCGTCGTCTGATATCCCCATCTTCCTTAAGGTTTTCCAATACAAGATATCCACTAAACTTCCTTGGTCTATCAATGTTTTCATGATTACAAAGTTGGCTACTTCAATAGTGACCACCATGGGATCGTCGTGTCTTGGGTTTATGTTTTTGAAGTATGCGTTTGTGAAAAACATAGGAGGCAGGTCTCTCTTGTTGCCCCTGCTAATGGAGTAGACAGAGCTGACTGCTCGGAGGTGCCTTTTCCAGGAGGATAATGTTGTACCTCCTCCTACGAAACCTCTGGCAATCGTGTTGATCACCCCTCGTACAGGCATGGTTCGTTGGCGGTCTCTTCCTTCTCGGCCTCGTCACTCGCTCTTTGAGGTGTTCCTACGTACCTCTTGCTTCTTTCCGGCATTTGCTTCGATTTTCCCATCTTGGCTTGTTTGGACGCAACATCGCAAATGTCCTGCTTGTATGAGTTCTTCAATCTTGTCTTTTAGGGCCCAACAGTCTTCCGTTGTATGCCCAAAATTACGGTGGTACCGACAATGCTTGGTCTGATCCGCACTCTGCGGAGTGGGAGTTATGCTTGGTGCTTTAAGAAGATCGACATTGAGGGCTTCTTCCATGACTCTCGACCTTTCGGGCGTCATGGGGGTGTAACGGGTGAAACGCGACCCTTTGGGAAAGTCTCTAGGCTTCCTGAATTGTGTTGGTGTTCTCCTGTCACCCCTCCTTTCGGGTTCATCAGGTGTCCGAGCCTTGTTTCAGAATTCTTTCAATTCCTCCAGCTGCATGTATTTGGTGGCTCTTTGGCGCAACTCATCCAATGTTGTGGCCGGCTGCATGCACAAGCTATCTGAAAACGGTCCCGACTTTAGTGCGGTCACCATATGGTGCATTGCCACTTTGCGACTTAGGTTTCATATGTTCAAAGTTGTCTTGCCGAATCTGTCCATGAAGGCTCTCAAGGACTCAACTTTTTCCTGACAAATATTCACTTGGGCGATCAAAGTGAGGTGGTGTGGCCGGCTGGTAGAGAATTGAGCTCCGAATCTCATTGTGAGCGTGTCAAAACAGTCTATGGACTGAGTCGGTAGTCAGGTAAACCTGCTCCTTTAAGAGAGGTGGGAAATATTCGACACCATAGTGCGTCTTCTGCTGTGTGCAGGCTAACTTGCGTCAAAGACGCGTTCACATGTTCATCCAGGTCTGTGGTTCCATCATACTTATCCAACGTTGGATTATTCCAAGTTCCCGGTAGAGGCACCTCCAGGATGGTTTCAACAAAGGGGGATGTCAGCCACTGCTTCCGGGATGTCGGATCTCTCAGCGAGCCTTTGTTTCATTCGGGCATTCTCCTTTCTCAATGCTTCCATCTCCTCCTCCCCCCTGCGCTTTATCCCTCTTATCTCTTCCTCGCTTTTCTTTTTCAACATCTCTATCTCCTTTTGTATTTTCAAGATTAATTCAGAGGATCCGGGTGACTGGTTTCTTGCTGCGCATTTCGGTCGTTGCCTGTAATGTTCCTCGTAGTTACCATGTGGATATTTCGTGGGGTTTCCTTCTCGACCCCACGGTGGGCATCAAAATGTTCCTACAAAGCTAGAACCCTGCAGAACACTTCTTCTTGTTACAATCTTCTCATCTTTCCGGTCTCTCGATTGGGCTTTTCTTGGTTGGATCTCCCTTGATCTGAACACGATGGGGGGTGTGCGTATGAAGACACTCTGACGATCAAGTCAGTTCGAGAGTTAGGTACCAGAGGAGTAGGGAGTGAATAGTTACCTCGAGTGTTGTGCCTCTTCCTCTATTTATACTGTTATGGATGGGCTCTGCTGTTATGGGCCTGCTTTTAGGTTCAGTTAGAGGCCCAATTACACCTTAACTATGCTTTGCGCTTAAGTTGGTTTATTCATGTCTAATCACGTTGTTTAACTGTGATACTTATCGGCAAGTCGACCTTCCAGCCATCTGGTAGCACAGATTTTGATGAAAAGTGGAAACTTTGGAAGGTTGGTGTAATTTTGATAGGGTGAAAAGGGTAGTGCGAGGGAAGTTCCTCTCTGGCCATACCCATCTCAATGATTCATCATCGTTTAGAAAAGGTACACCAACCAGAGTTGCGTGGAGTTAAAGTGTGACGGTAACGTAGAAACTAAATGCTAATTATGATTGAGTTTACAAATTTCCTCCAGGGCTGTTCAACGTGCAGGTGGCGGCGTTGTCAAGCCCAGAACCACTCCGCGACGCGAAGTGCAGGCCGTGCACGGCCGTGTGCGAGGGTTTGTGCGTGGAGACCGTGATGGAGTCAATGGAGAGGGAGTGGTGTTGGACAGAGTGGGAGAACGGTACACTTGAGCTCTACGACACTCACAAAGGGTGGGAAAGTGGTTGGGAGAAGATTTTCTATCGGGTTGCAGGAAATAACTTGCCAATGCTAGAAAGTGAATTGGTGAAGAAATGAGAGAAAAGGGGAACAGAGAGAATGGTGAAGAGAGAATTTTTAGTAAAACTGCCACATCAGCACCACGTCACATTTATCAATCCATCACTTTGCCACATAAGTAGCATTTGATGCGGTAAGTTACGATTTAACAGAAAAGTTCATTTCGAATATATTTAAAAAAATTTAGGGATCAAATTAATTTTTTTTATAAACCGCTGTACTAAATTGACTATTGGCTCTAATGTAGGGATGAAAAAGGTAATTCAACTTTTTTTTAAATAGTGAGAGTTGGGTTTTAGTTCATGTTTTTTAGTTTGCCAATTCAAATGTCTAGATGATAAAGCATCTTGATTGTGTAAGTAGGTAAAATGTGTTTTTGTTTAATTTAGGAAAAAAAAAGTTTTGTAGGTCAATGAAGACATCGAGGAGGAAAGAAAAAGAAAAAAGAGAAAATAAGGTGAGAAAACAAATAAAAAGGTAGAAATTAAAACATATTAATAACGTATAATAATTTATGGAGATTCGAGGGTGATTTTGGTGAAAGGAAAAAAGAACACAAAAAGAAAATAAATCTTAAATCATGAGAAGGTCAGGGAAGGTAATTTCTTATATATATGAAATCACCTTAAACTTGAATAAAGATGTTAAATATAATATTTAAAATTTACAAGATTTTACAATAGAATATCAACTCTTTTACAAAGATTATATAAAGACCATTAAGATGTGAACTTAAATAGTACCTTTATAGACAAAGTGAACTTAAATAGTACCTGAGACTGTCTGTAACTATTATTATTGGTGTCAGTCACTCGGTCTTGTTCCTTGTGTTCTTGTACTCTAGTGATTCAGTTCTTCATATTTCAATACTTCCTCTCTTTAGCTTCTTAGTGCTTGGTTGGGAATAAACCTGCAAAATGTTGTCCGACGATCAAGTACTTTGTATTGAAAGTGTATATTGTAAAACTGATAACAACGTACCTTACTCCATTGTAGAGAGCTTATTTATAGTGCTTGGTAATGGGCTACTTGCTTGATGGGTCGTATTTGGCACATGTCGTCAATAAATCAGTGTTAGCTGATTTCTCGAAATCATCTGGATTTGTACAAAGGTATATTTGGAGGATATCTTCATTAAATCAGTGTTAACTAATTTCTCGGGGTGTCACTTAGATTTAGCGGGGTGGGATTTTGATTTATAGGATATTTACTTATTCGTCATTTATTGTCAATTTGTTTATTTAATGCAGTTGACCACCCGGTCGGTCGGTCAACGAGGCCGAGTGACGTGGCTCACTTGGCCTCGATTAGTACACATGCCCCAAGGCTCGATGAATGTTGACTTTAGAAGAGTTTGAATGTGACTATTGGGCATTTCGAGGTATGAAGTGACTTTGAAGCATTAAATGTTGTACTGGACCAGAACGCTCAAGACTCAATGCTCGGTGGTCGGATATCGGTGCATGACACATGCAGGTTAGCTTGAGCCAATATAATGGGCCATGTGATTGGGCCTAGGTTGGACAGAAAACCCGTTTTGGTATAATTAAGGTAACCTTTTGTGTCTAAAGGCAATGTGGTTAACAAAGGATATTTGTGGACCTAGGGGTGCGCTTAGTGCGTATGGGGTCTTGGTCAAGTAAATGTTTCCTTTTAAACCTAAGCCCGTGTGTTTTAGGGAACGTAGTGGTTAGGTTGCATGTATAATGAAAGATAATGTAGCACCATGAGTAGGGTGCCCACGTAAGCAGAATGTACCCCAGATTTTGGTGCATGAGATGGTGCCCTAGTGGTTTTTTTGTTATTATTTTATGCACTCCTTGGAGATAAGATTCTCTTTTATTGTAGCACCTTGAGAGAGGCGCCCCTAAACAAAATAGGTTTCTCCTGTTGATTATGCTTTCAGTTGAGATTATATTCCCGTGCTAGAATGTTGTTACTAGAGGTAAGCTATAAAAGGGGCTTGAGACCCCAGGTAAAGGTACGTTGTTTCTAAGACTGAGACTGAATACTTCTTAAATTTTATTAAGCCCTTTACTGACTTGATCGTCAGAGTGCAATCAAGAGGTAGGGCCCCCTCTATTTCAACGGAGCTACGTTCCAGAGCAACAAGAGATAGAACATATTCTTAAAGAGATAGACGAAGCTAGAGCTTGTCACCAGAGGCAACAATCGAGCAAGTGAACTGGCGAGCATTTGGCACCCACCGTGGGGCCTGATAAAACCTAATCCCACCTACAATTGTGCTTGAGTTTTCAGACGTAATGAGGAACACAAGACAAGGTTCACTGGGACTTGAAGGGAATGACACCCCCACTATACAACAACTTATGGAAACTGTGAGTGCTCTCTAAGAAGCAATGGTAGTGGCCAAAGCCGAACAAAAAAGACTCATGGTAGAAGCTCGAGCTGAGCAGCTGCCCAGACAAGATCAGTTGATGGCGAAAATAGACTTGTCACGAACGAGCAATGAGGAGTTGTGCAAGGCCAATGAGGAATTGTGTAGGAATTTACAGCAGCTTGACGAACGCTCCACAGGGGAGCGTGGCCCGATTGCTCAACTAAGAGCTCGCCCTAAACCATTCTCGCAGGCGATTATGGACATTGCAATACCGGCTAACTACATAACGCCCAAGATTGTTTTTACGAGTGTAGAAGGCGCCCCGAGAGCCATCTTACAGTGTTCACCGCCCAGATGATCATCTCGGGAGGAACATATGCCATAGATTACAAGATGTTCATGGGCAAGTTCACAAGCACAACGCTGCAGTGGTTTAGTCACCTCTTTCGACCAATTTTTTGAGTTGTTCAGGGAACATTTCATTATTAATCAGGCCCGATCATCGATCTCCTTTGATCTTTTTGTTGTAAAGCAGAAACAAGGTGAGTCTCTAAAGGATTTTTTGAACAGGTTTGGAGAGTTCACAATGAAACTCCAGACCTAGGACGAGGTCTTGATGGTCCACGCCTTCGGGGAGGGGATCATGACAGGACCGTTCAGCGACTCACTGATCAAAAATCCAGTAAGAACTTTTGGGGAGATACGACGTCGAGTTGTCGCTCACATCACTGTAGAAGAAGCAGTACCTATGAAACGCGGAGCACGTACCCAGGGCAAGCTAAGCCCAAAGAAGGTAGTCAAGCTCAACCTTTAAGGTTCCACGAAGTTGTGACCGAGAAGAGGTCAGACACAAGGCGAGCACCCCACACGACTAGGAAGAACCAGCCCAAGACGAAGGCAAAAGAAGACATGTCATTTCGACCATGGTTCCAGATGACTTACAAGGAGCTGTAGAGTATGTCAGGTGTTGAGCATGAGAGCTTTGATGTTTCAAATCCAAGATGAAGCTTGAAGCTGTGCTGCTTTTGGTTTGAGTTTAGATTAGAATGTTTAGAATCTATGTAAAGATAAGTTCTTAATCCTTGCACAAAGCTTGACCAATATGTTTTAAAGAAACAAAGTGTTTTTCTAAGCAAAGGGCAAACAACTGGCTTAAAGGTTTTGAATGTGATCAAAACTGTTTTAGTTCATTAATGCTACCTTGAACGGCTAGTTTTCAAGTGCTATAAATATAGCCTTTCTTTCAAATCTAAATACACAAGTTTCTACACAAATTTGAGATCAAAGAGAGATTGAGATTTGTTTTTGAAAGAAGTTTTCAAAAGATTTGCAAGATTGCTATTAAATCTTTGCACTGGTACAAGATCTGATCATAGGGCTTTCTGTTTTGTATAATCTCAGGTGTTTTCTATCCCTTTCAAGGTTCTTGTAATTGTACTTTCATTAACTGTAAGTGTGTGTGGAATCCTGCAACGTCAGAAGGTGTTCTGACTTGAGGTGTGTGGTGTTGCAAAGAGGGTGAGTGGGTCTTGTGGTTTTCAAGGTCACCTCTTTGTGGTGTGTTGATGTAATCTGGATTTGATTACTAGTGGAACTCAGAGGTTGTTCTGAGAACTGGATGTAGCTTAAGGTTGAGTGAACCAGTATAAAAATGTTGTGTAAATCTCTTTATCTCTAACTCCTTATAACTATTTGTGTTAATTTTGTTTCTGTTGCTGGTATAAATAACTAATTAAAACACAATTTGAATCGGTTAAAATTCTGAGAACAGTTTCTGTATCATTGGTTGATTGCTTTCCTTAATTACTTATCTGTGATTGTTTGATAAATGTTAATTCTTCATTAATCTTTGTGAAAATCTTTGATAAAAAATTCACCCCCTATTGTTTTAGCCATCAATTCTTACAATTGGCATCAAGAACTAGGTTCTTGAAAAATATTCAAGTTTATGTTTTTCTGAAAAATTTGTTTACATGGCTGGCAAGTTTTTTTTTTGGGGAAGGTGCTTCTTTGAATAAACCGCCTCTGTTTTGTGGTAAAAATTATCAGCTTTGGTGTATAAGAATGAAGTTCTTTATTGAGTCACTAGATAAGGAAATCTGGAATGTTATCTCAAACAATGTCTTCATGCATATGCCTGAAAATAACTCTGCATCATCTAAAAATGAAATAAACCATCTTGACTGTATAGCTAAGAATGTAATTGTCTCTGCCCTTGATTCTGATGAATTGCTCAAGGTTTCAAAATGTATCTCAACCAAAGAAATGTGGGATACTCTTGAGAAATATCACAAGAACCCAAGGAGTGCTTGATTGGACAAGGAAGAGTCTTTTGCTGATTCATCTTCTTCTGAAACCAAGATAGAGGTTTGCCTTATGACAAAAGAAGAATCTGGATCAAACCAAGTAAGTACATCTTCTTTCAATAAATATGAAAGTTATTTCCAACTTCTTGATGCTTTCCAAGAAACTTGTGAAGAGGATAAAAGATTAACACTTTCAAATAACCGGTTGAAAAGTGAAAACAATTGGTTGAAAAAGAGAATCAAAGTTCTGGAAAATTATTTGAACAACTCAAATGCTGACTTTGAAAATCTTGAACTGATTTATCAAAACTCCTCTTCTAAATGTGAGTCAAGTTTTTGTAAAAATTGTGAATCCCTTCAAAAGAAAGTTTTATATCTTGTGAAAACTGTTGACACAATTGCAAAAAGAAAATCAAATCTTGAGAATGTTTTAGCATCTCAAAAGTGTGTTTTTGGGAAATCTGGTTTGGGTTTTAACCCACAAAGCAAAAACAGTGGATGTTCAAAACCTTTTTCAACCATCATGAAAAATCAATTGTTAAAAGGTCGAAACAACCGGTTGTTTGTTGTTTCTACTGTATGAGAAATGGCCACTCTGTTAGATTCTGTAAAATTAGAAAATTTTCTGTTCCAAAAGGTATCTTAAAATGGGTTCCAAAGAATCCTAAGGTTCCTTGGAATCAAAGTAACATTCATGGACCCAAATTTGTAAGGCGACCAGATCTTGCCACCTGATTTTAAATTTTGCAGGATTGCTTGGTGAGAAAACAACATCTGTGGTATCTAGATAGTGGCTGCTCCAAGCATATGACTGGAGATGCATCCAAATTCGTTAGCATCACTCTCAAACAGGAAGGGCATGTGACCTATAGAGACAACAACAAGGGAAAAATCCTTGGTAAAGGTACCATAACAATGAAAACAACTTTCTAATCCATTATGTGCTCTATGTAGAAGGACTTAAGCACAACATGCTTAGCATCAGTCAGCTTTGTGACAGAGGCTACCAAGTTACCTTCAGAACAAACTCTTGTGAGATTAGGCTACCAAACTCAAAGGAAATTCTTCTTGTTGGTAAGAGATCAAACAATGTCTATTTGCTTGATATTTCTAAATCCACTTCAATCGATTGTCTTCTAACAAAGCATGAGGAGTCATGGCTTTGGCATAGGAGAATTGCACACATACATATGCATCATTTGAATAAACTGGTTTCAAATGAACTTGTTCATGGCCTACCCAAATTTAAGTTCGAGAAGGAACATGTGTGTGAGGCTTGCCAAAAGGGGAAAAAACCAAGAAAATCTTTTAAAGTGAAAAACTTTGTTTCAACTTCAAAAACTCTTGAGCTTTTGCACATGGATCTTTTTGGTCCTTCTAGGACTACGAGTCTTGGAGAAAATTTGTATGCTCTTGTGGTTGTAGATGATTTTTCCAGGTTTACTTGAACCATTTTCCTACACTCAAAGAAGGAGGCCTATCCTGAATTCAAAAAGCTTGCAAAAAGGTTGCAGAACACATGTTGCAGCAACATTGGAGCAATTAGGAGTGACCATGGTGGAGAATTTTAAAATGAGAAATTTAGCAACTTCTTCAACAAGCTAAGGATCTTTCACAATTTCTTAGCACCAAGAACACCCCAACAAAATGGAGTGGTGGAGAGAAAGAATAGGTCACTTGAAGAGCTAGCAAGGACAATTTTGAATGAATCATCCCTGCCTAAGTGCTTTTGGGCTGATGCGGTAAGCACAACTTGTTATGTGATGAATCGTGTGCTCATTAGGCCAATCTTAAAGAAGACTCCATATGAGCTACTGAATGGAAGGAAGCCTCATATAGGCCACCTAAAAGTCTTTGGATGCAGATGCTACATCCTAAACAATGGTAAGGAAAATCTGGGTAAGATTGATGCTAAGGTTGATAAAGGTACTTTCCTTGGATATTCTCTATCTAGCCATGCATGGGTTTACAATAAAAAGCTTACAATTGTTGAAGAATCTATGCATGTTGTTTTTTATGAAACTTACAAATTTGAGCAAGGTTTAGCAAAAGACAACAAAGAAGAAGATGAACAAAACATATTTCTGAAGAATATGGAAAACAATACAGAAATTCAACCAGTTGATTCTACGAAACAACCGATTAAAAATCTGCAGCAGAGTGATCTCCCAAAAGAGTGGAGAATTCCTAGAGATCTATCTGTTGAAAACATCATTGGACAGATCAACAAAGGTGTGTCTACTAGGAGGAATGTGGCAAACTACTGCAACCATACAACTTTTGTCTCCAAGATTGAACCCAAGTCATTCAATGATGCACTCAAAGATGAGCACTAGACAACAACTATGCATGAGGAACTCGACTAGCTTGTGAGAAATGATGTGTGGTCACTTGTCCCTAAAACAACACAAATGAATGTCATAGGTACAAAATGGGTTTTCAGGAACAAGTCAGATGACTTAGGTGTTATCACAAGGAACAAGGCAAGACTTGTTGCCGAAGGTCAACACCGAGAAGAAGGGATTGATTATGATGGGACCTTCTGATGTAGACCAAGGAGAGAGGACGCCTGAGGTCCAAGCCCAATAAACCTAAGCCCAATCTAAGGCCCAAGCCCAACCTATGATTACATCTTCCACCATGCCTCAGAGAATTACTAGGAGCAAGGCACTAGCATTAGGAGATGAGCATCAATTGATTTCTTTTTTTTTTTGTAATATATTTAGAATAGATTTAAAAATAGAACATAAAAGGGAAGTATGAATAGGAATATAAGACTTATGAGAAGTAGTAGAAAAATCAAATTTTTCCATGGAGTATGTGACTTGTTTGGGCGGCATTTTCAAATGCCTTTTCATTTACCTTTGCCTTGATGAATGACCGACCCTCTACACTATATATAGAGGGGCTTGACTCTTGTAAAGACACATTGAATTTGAAGTAAAGTTACTATACTCATATTGAGTGAGAATTTGTGAGACTTGTTTCTCCTTTCCTAGTCTTATCTTGTGAGTCTTTGAGAGCTCTCAAGTGGAGGCAACCTTCACTCATCTTGGAGCCTATTCACCTTCCAAGTGGCGTGAATCACTTTTTTTGCTTCAACCACATAAGTTTTCCGTCCTACCATCTTATTCTTCCATTTCCATTCCATGTCAAATTCTAAAACATGTCTTGTTCATTTGTTCTTGATTTCAATCGGTAGAATATTGTTGTTTCTTGATTCTAATCGGTTGAATGTGTTTGTTGGATGTTTCAATCGGTTTATCTTCTTTAGAATGTGTTTCAATTGGTTCATTGTCTTGTGTTTCTAATTCTAATCGGTTCAATCTTTTTGTTGCTGTTTTAATTGGTTAGTTTGTTCTTGTTCTTGTGTTCATAAATCTGTATCTTGTTTTGCATCCATTCACCATAATTGCTTAAGAATCTTGATCCTAATTCTAAAAAGTGTCATCTAATGAATCAACCTAATATCAACTCACATCACCTTCGCACTGGTAGGAAGGTTAGAAGTGGTAAGACTCTTATTAGCTTTTGCTTGCGTGAATGGGTTCAAACTTTTTCAGATGGATGTGAAGAGCACTTTCCTAAATGGGATTGTGAATAAAGAGATCTATGTCTCACAAATGGGATTGCTACTATAACTGTTTAACTAGTTTAAATTTGAAATTTTCAAACTGTTGAAAACTTTGATACAAAATTTCAACCGGTTATTCCTGCGAAATAACCGATTGTTTATCAGTGTTTGCACTTTGTATGTTGACTGGTTTCTCATCTGATTTGGCTGATGTTCCTCTCTGGAAATCACCTAGTGGGAACTAGTTTCTGGTGCTTATTTGATTGGAATAGATTACCCCGTGTTTCTATGTTTGCTCATGAATGCAGGTTATAGGGATTCTAAACAAGAACATTTCAAAAACCATCCCAAAGATTTGTCTCCATAAAATAGGGGGAGATTGTTGAGCATGGGAGCTTTGATGTTTCAAATCCAAGATGAAGCTTGAAGTTGTGTTGCTTTTGGTTTGGGTTTAGATTAGAATATTTAGAATCTATGTAGAGATCAGTTCTTAATCCTTGCACTGTGAATGGAAATAGTCTTAACAAACATTTGCTAAAATAACTCTAAGTAATATTTTAAATTATTATATTTTTAACACTTAACCAATTTACTTAGTAATAAATTTTAGTTAGTTTATCCACATAAAATTTAATTCAAACTTAATATTTTTTATTTTGATTATTAAAATTGTTTCCTCCCAAACAATCTATAGTGAGTTATTTTAATAATAATAATAATAAATAATAAAAACATGTAATGTCACAATTAATTTGTTAATTAATAAATAATTAGTACATGGCGTTGAAACAAAAGTCGAGCTCCACAAAGAACGCTATATATCAATTAACTTCACTACCAGTTTTCAAGTGTTTCTACACACTGGAATGAAGATAATGCAACCTCTCTCTCTCTCTCTCTCTTTCAATATATATTACAGTCAAGTCAACTCCAAAAGATAATGTTCTTTCTCAGTCACAACGACCAAGATATGTGGACAAGTTATTTCTTTTATATAAATATCATAAAAATTAAGAATGTGAAACCAAGAATTTTGGATCAAATAATAAAAGCACAATGGTGAAATGCAACATATTATAGAAAATTAAAACATTATGATCAGACTCTCAAATATCTTTCATTGAATTTACTTTTCTACTTCAATTAGTTTCCTAGAACTTACCATATACAAATTAGTGTTATTGAACGAAATAATATAAATGAGTGTTAGTGAAAGAAATAAAGTGCAAAAATGGTGTTGATATTGATGGAAATAATATACAAATTGTTATAAATGTGTAACATGTCTCTGGTCACTTATTCATAAAAATATCTCTCACAATCAAATCAGTTTGAGAATAAACCTTAGTGTAGCAATAATAAGAATGATGGAAACAACAGTAGCCTGTAGGTGATTGATTAATTGGAGGGTCTCCTTTTGATCTCTTGCACTCTGAGCTGTCATGATCGTGTTGAAAAGCTTATGAAAGGAGTCATCAAATTTCTTCAGTTCAGCAATGTAACTAGACTTGTTCAGCATGCCGATATTGGAGCACTTGTTCAAAAGCTTGGTTCCCTCTTCCATTTTCCTTTTCAGTGATTCCAGCTCCTCCTTTGAGCGTCCCATCTCGTGGTTCAGACGTTCCATGTCTCTGATCACAGGTTCTATTGACCTTAGGGTGGATTCCAGGGTGTCCATGTCGAATGCTTTGTTGAACTTGGACCGTTTATTCTTCTTTGCTTCTGCCATGGCTTCCATCACCATACGAAACGCACATCTCAGACCTTCCAATACCAAAACCAATTCTGGGCCTGTCATGATTCACACTTAGCACAATCAACCACAACCTACAACAAACCTTTCATCTCTATCAGAATATATATAATACTTGTCTTTCACATATAGATGCAGCTGGCAGGCACAAGAATTAGGTTAAGCTTCAAGGATGGTGCTGTGAAGGATCAGGAGTAGTTAGTCCAAACACTTCACAAACTTATCCAACACGTATTCCGTACCAATTTGGTCAAAGCCAGTCTTCCAAGGAACACTGACGTCTGCTGTGAATAAAAAGCAGTATCATAAAGCTTTCACAGCTCACACTGGTGTTGGAAATTTCATCGTAATTTCTATTTTTATAGCAGAACTATACCTAGTAAAATTTGCAAGAGAACTGTTCCTAGAGTTTTAACCACAGTTGAATAAACTTGTAATTTGTGGGTTTTAAAATTAGAAGTTATTAGAAAATAGTAGAATGCGAGTTTGAATATGTGAAAGGTCAAAAGTTGTGAGTGGGATTTTAATTATGTTGTTAGTGGAATTTTAAGGCCTTAATGAAGATTTTTTTAGAAGAGCTTCCTAAAACCTATAAATAGGATGTGCACCACAGAAAGAAATACAATAGAGAGAAATACAAAGAAGAGTGTTTTCTTTAGAGAAAATTCAAGTGTGAGTGATTGCTTGTTTTACAATTTGGTATCAAGAGCCAATGGCGAATGTGATGAGTCAAATATCGCTACCACGGTTATCGAAGGCGACCGCATATGATAATTGGAGCATTCAAATGAAAGCTCTTCTCGGTTCTCAAGATGCATGGGAGGTGGTTGAAGAAGGTTTCGAAGAACCAACAAATACCACGGGTTATACGGCGGCTCAAACCAAGGTGTTGAAAGAGATGCGATCAAAAGGATAAGGCGACACTATACATGTTGTTTTGAGCGGTTGATGAGTTGGGATTTGAGAAGATTGCCAATGCAACTACTTCAAAAGAAGCGTGGGACATCTTAAAAAAGGTGTTCAAAGGAGCCGACCGAGTTAAGCAAGTGCGTCTACAAACTCTTCGTGGTGAGTTGGAGAGCATGAAGATGATGGAGTCGGAAAGTATATCTGACTACATTACCCGTGTACAGACTGGGTAAATAAACTCAATCGAAATGATCAAATGTTGACTGATGCACGAGTTGTGAGATTTTGAGAACACTAACCGACAATTTTGAGAGTATTGTATGAGGAATAAAGAGTCAAAGGACCTAATGACGCTCACAGTCGACGAGCTTTCCGGTTCTCTCGAGGCACACGAGCAACGGAAGAAGAAGAAGAAGAAGGAGGAAACACTTGAGCAAGCACTTCAAACAAAGGCGTCAATCAAAGACGAAAAGGTACTCTATCATCAAAATTCTCGTAATAGAGGGTGTGGTCGTGGAAGTCGTGGAAACAGTCGTGGTGGAAAAGGCAACAATCATGAAGGGTACTATAAGGAGAAGGAACAATCGAGCCAATCAAATTGGCGTGGAAGAGGACGTGGTCAAGGAAGAGGCGGCAGATCGAATTATTCCAACATAAAATGCTACAAATGTCACAAATATGGTCACTATGCGAAGGATTGCAACTTTGAGAAATGTTACAATTGTGGTAAAGTGGGGGCATCTTGCAAAAGATTGTCGAGCTGATATAAAGATAGAAGAAACAACCAAACTAGCCTTGGAAGACGAGACGAATGAAGGTGTTCTCTTGATGGCTTAAGATCAAGTCAACATTAACCGTGACACTCTGTGGTACCTCAACTCAGGAGCAAGCAACCATATGTGCGGTCACGAGTACCTATTCAAAGATATGAAAAAGATTGAAGATGGTCATGTGTCATTTAAAGATGCATCAAAGGTGGAGGACAAAGGGCGAGGTACGGTTTGCTATTTACAAAAGGATGGCTTAATTGGGTCACTCCAAGATGTTTATTACGTACCAGACCTTAAGACCAACATTTTAAGTATTGGGCAACTCACGGAGAAAGGTTACTCGATATTTTTGAAAGACCGGCTACTACACTTGAAGAACAAGCAATGACGTTTGGTTGCTCGAATCGAGATGGTGAGAAATCGGATGTACAAGCTAAATTTGAGAAGCATACGAGAACAATGTTTGCAAGTCAACATAGAAGATAAGGCATCGTTGTGGCATCTCCGTTTTGGTCACCTACATCATGGTGGCCTAAAAGAGTTAGCGAAGAAGAATATGGTTCACGGACTACCTAACATGGACTACGAGGGAAAAATTTGTGAAGAATGTGTGCTCAGCAAGCATGTGAGAACCTCGTTTCCAAAGAAGGTTGAATATTGGGCTAAGCAACCTCTCGAATTGATTCATACAGACATATGTGGGCCAATTACTCCAGAATCCTTCAGCGGTAAAAGGTATTTCATTACCTTTATCAATGATTTCTCACGAAAGACTTGGGTTTATTTTCTGAAGGAAAAATCCGAGGCATTTGAGGTGTTCAAAAAGTTCAAGGTGATGGTGGAGAGGGCAACTGATAGACAGATCAAAGTTGTACGATCTGATAGAGGTGGCGAGTATACTTCAACGACTTTCATGAAGTATTGCGAGGAGCAAGGCATAAGGCGATTTCTAACTGCACCATACACTCCTTAACAAAATGGTGTGGCCAAGAGGAAGAACCGGACCATTCTCCACATGGTTCGATCAATGCTTACGAGCAAAAAGATGCCAAAGGAATTTTGGGTGGAAGCTGTGCAATGCGCCATCTATATGCAAAATCGATGTCCACATGTGAAGTTAGATGATCAAACACCACAAGAGGCACGAAGTGGATAAAAGCCAACAATTTCTCATCTCAAAGTGTTTGGTAGTGTGGCTTATGCACACGTACCAGATCAACGAAGAACGAAGCTCGAAGACAAAAGCAAAAGGTATGTTTTTATTGGGTCTGACGAGAAGACAAAAGGATACAAGCTCTTTGACCCGATAAGCAAGAAGGTAATGGTGAGTCGTGATGTGCGAATAAATGAAACAAGCGAGTGGGATTGGAACAATTCTTCAGAGGTTATGATTGAAGTTGGAGAATCATCAGTTGTTGCACTGACAAGTATAAATTCCAAAACAACCAATGATGAAGATGAACCACGACAACCTAAAATTCGAAGTTTGCATGATTTGTATGATTCGACAAATGAGGTACACCTTGTATGTCTTTTGGCATATGCAGAAAATATCAGCTTTGAAGAGGTGGTGCGAGACAAGAAGTGGCAAACTACCATGGATGAGGAGATTAAAGCGATTGACCGCAACAACACATGAGAGCTAACAGAATTGCCAGAGGGAAGTCAGCCCATTGGTGTGAAATGGGTATTCAAGAAAAAGATGAATGCTCAAGGCGAGATAGAGAGGTACAAGGCGCGACTCGTTACGAAGGGATACAAACAAAAGGAGCGAATTGACTAGAATGAGGTGTTTGTTCCCGTTGTAAGAATGGAGGCAATTCAATTGCTCATTTCCCAAGCGGCTCAATTTAAATGGCCGATATTTCAAATGGATGTCGAGTCGGCATTCTTGAATGGTGTGCTTGAAGAAGAAGTCTACATCGAACAACCATCCGGGTACATGAAAATCGGAGAGGAGAAGAAGGTGCTAAAATTGAAGAAGGCACTTTACGGGTTGAAGCAAGCACCGCGGGCATGGAATACTCGTATCGATACATACTTCAGGGAGAACGGGTTC
>Ga0123342_1003714_pt1 | contig 24211 bp, 15 predicted proteins | sample Turbeawhitnodule_FD_89960 | JGI IMG/M metagenome (GOLD analysis project Ga0123342, IMG submission 89960) | Root nodule microbial communities of legume samples collected from Mexico - Turtle bean Mexico white nodule | ecosystem: Host-associated > Plants > Roots > Nodule | place: Mexico: Nepantla... | reverse complement strand
TACTTGAAATTAACATGATTACATCATCAGTAATAATAAAAATAAATAGTAATTTATGTTTATAGATTCAACTTTTATGTTGTTGTAGGGTTTAATTTTTTATTTTCTTCATTCTTAAAAAAATAATTTTAAACTAGACATTTTAATTTTATTTTATTTTATAAAAACTCATTTCTTATTCATTAATTATATTTCTAACTATTTTAAACATTAAACATATTCATTTTTTAATGCATTCAAAATTAAAATTATCAAAAAATAAATAAATTATTATTATTATTTTTTTTTAAATGGTGCTAGATAGGGAAATAAAAAATAAAAGGGTGCTAGATAGGAAAATAAAAACAAAAAAGTGCTAGATGGGGAAATAAAAACAAAAGGGTGCTAGTTAGGAAAATAAAAGTCCAAATGGAGTAGATAGGGAATTTATCCGCAAGTCTTGATGTAGAATTTTTTTTTATAAATTGCCACTAACTTTTACATTGTTTTTTCTGTTCATTATTGCTTTGATATGAAAAACAACAAAAATCTTCTCCTTAAAAAAATCTTTGAATCTACCATGTACCAATTAGATATTTAATTTAATTATTTGATAGTGTTAGTTCAAAAAATATAAAAAATACCTACAGGAATGGAATAAAAGAAAGGAAGGAAGAAACTGAATTATAAGAAAGAAACTAAATTATAGAATATTTTATATAAAAAAATATGTATGGTAAAACCTATCAAAAAGTTTAATATAAACTATATATAAAATGATTAAGATTCCTAAAGATAAACATTATCTAGGAGTTTACACAATATACATGAATATTTAGATGCATTACACAATAATGATACATAAATATTAACTAACTAAACAACAAATGATTAACTAATCTTTATCTGTAGGTAAGGTTAGATACTAAAACCATAATTATGTTAATTTAACTTTTTAAATATAATGAGACAAACAAATAATTGATTCATCAATCACTGAATCTGTTATGGTCCAGATTTTATAACATTTATTAACTTTGTTTTCTTCCATTTAGAATATAATTATCTAAATGTCAACTTTTGTCACCAAGAACCATCAAGTTGTCACTACACCACCACACGAAAAAAACATACATGAATAAAGGGATGTTTCTTGATCAAAGTGATTTTTGGCAACCATCCCTTCTTTGTCTCCTTCATAAAACAATATAGAATTCAAAGGATTAATTAATAAAAAAAAATTAACGTCGGTTAGGCATAAAAAAAGTCCACACTGCTGTCTGTGTCTATTTGTTGTTGTGCAATAACATCAAAACAAAATATCTCGTTCTTTACGTTTTTTAAGGAAAATAATATATCAAAACATTTTTTAGGGTATTTAGTTTTATTTAGCCAGTCCTTTTCGTGATTTTGCAACTGTTAATAAATTTTAATAGGATTAGCGTAATGTTTGAAGAAGACAACTTATTTATTTTTAAAAGGTTTATTTATGTGTTCCAGTTGGTTTATAAAATTGGAAAATTTATATTAGAAACTAAACCAACTTAATATAATATTTTTTGCAAGTTTTATACACATATTAAGTTCGGATATTGACAAGTGCCGAATATATCCAAAGACTAACTTCCTAGGTTACTCCTTTTAAAACTATAAATCGAGTATAATTAATAAATGTGAGGTGCCGAAAAGTTGAGCTTTTGTAGTACAAGTCGCTTGAGGTAAATATTGTCGACCTTGACTACGTCCATTGTGTAATAGATAAGAGAGAACGAAGGGGAGAAATCTACCATAATTTTTAATAAATTATTATTATTATAAATTAGAAGATGATTTTTTTTTAATACTACAATAGAGAGAATAGATTACTATTAATAAGGAGAAGAAAAGATTTTAATGTTATATGTTTTGAAGAGCATATAAGAGTCAACTTGATTCAATAAAATTAACATAAATTTTGTAAGTTACATATATTTTTTATTATTCTTTTCAAGTTGGTAATATAGTTATCATTGGCTTTGGAGTAATTTGATGGGAAACTTTTTTATGCTAAGGGTTTATGGAGTTTAGTTGAAACTAGTTTTGAGGAGTGTGATGAACGGGTTGTGTTAATTGATGTAGAGTTGCAACATTTAGAGAATGTCAGACCAAAGGATAATAAAGTCAAACATTATCTTTTTGGGCCATTGAAAAATCAATCTTTGAATAAGTCTTGAACAAGAACACATCCAAGATTGTCTGAGATTTCCTAAAACAAAAATTTGGGAATAATGATGGTGTGAAGAAATCACTTCTTAATCTCTAAGAAAAGATTTTGACGTACTTGAAATGAAATAATTTGAAACCATTACTACATATTTTGTAATGTATGAATTGGATGTGGTGGAAAAAAGTATTTTTCAAATTGATAGAGATTCACCTATGTTGTGGTTTCAATTGAGGAGTCAAAGAACATAAAAAAAATTGTCCATTGATGAGCTTCAAAGTTCGCTAGTGGTTTATAAAAAAATGTTTAAAAGAAATAATAAAGATGGTGAGAAAACACTCAAGGTGGAAAATAGTAGAGAAAGAGGAACATGAGCATAGGGGTCGAGGATGTGAACGAGGAAGATAATCTTTCTCAAAGGCCACAATGAAATGTTTTAAGTGACACAACTTGGGGCATTTTGAATATGAATGTCCCAAATGGAACAAAGAGTCAACTACATATATTGGATGAAGAAGATGAGCTTCTTTTCCATGGCTTTTGTAGAAGAAAAGAAAGCCAAAAGACATTACGCATGGTTCTTGGACTCTGGATGTTCTAATCATATGTGTGAAGACAAAGGAATGTTCTCTAACATGGTAAAAAAACATAAGCATTTATGTTAAGATTGAAAAAAGTAGTGTAAGATTGATGATTAATGTCTATGGTAGAAGAACAAGAACATTTTGTTAATAATCATATGTGTGGAAATAGCTCTTGAATGTCTATGATTGAAAAAAGATAGTGTAAGATTGATGATTAATGGCACTACTTTTCTTATTCAAGATTTATATTATGTGTTTGAAGCAATTGTAGGAATAAAGTTTAGTCACTCATAAAAAATGAGATATGTAATATTTATCATCCAAACAAAGGATTGATTGTATATTAAAGATGAGTACCAATCGTATGTTTGTTCTTATCAATGAAAGCTCCAACAACAGTACCTTTACTGAAGAATGTTTGCATGTTTCCCCAGATCTAACTTACCTTTGACATAAAAAGTTATGAACACTTAATCTACATGGGATTGAAGACATTACAAACAAAAGACAATGTGTGTGCACTATCTCAATTACAAGTCTAAAATGCTTCTTGTGAAATTTGTTTTGTTGGTAAGCAACATCATAAGCCTATTCCTAAGGAGAGTGAATGACATTCTAGTAAGATATTGAACTCATACATGCAAATATTTGTAGACCAATAGAGCCAATATCACAGGTGAAAAGTGGTATCTCTTGTTAGTCATTGATGATTACAGTTGTAAGGGTTGAGTTTATTTGCTTTTTGAAAAATTAGATGCCTTGGAATGTTTCAAGACTTATAAGAAACTAGTGGAAAATGAAACAAAGACATTTATCAAATGTTTGCGGAGAGATAGATAAGGAGAATTTAACTCTTAATTTCAAATTGTTTTATGAAAAAAAGGGAATAAAGAGACAATTTACTACAACATACACACCACACAAAAATGTGGTAGCAGAATTCAAAAATAGAATAGTCATGAATATGGTCTATTACATGCTCTATGCTAAAATGCTTCCTAAATCTTTTTGGGATGAAGTTGTAAATTGGACATTATACTTGTTGAGTCAATGTCCAACACTTGTTGTGAAGAACATCACTCCTCAAGAAGCTTAGAGTAGAGTCAAACTTTCAGTTGGATACCTTTGAGTTTGAGGTTGCATAGAACATGTGCACGTACCAAAGGCAAAAAGAGGTAAACTTGATGATAAAAGTTTTCCTTGTATCATGCTAGGTGTGAGTGACGGGTCAATGGATGTAGTGTTTGAGGATGAAAAAAAAATTGAAATTGGGAACAAAATTATAAAGAAAAAATAAAAGCAAACTTGGTTTGGGGGTGATGATGGTTTCAATAGTGATGAAAGTGAAGAAGAGCATGAAAGTGAGGGTAACAAATATGGTTTAGAGGAAGACACAAATTTTAGTAAAGGTGGTGAGAATAATATGAGGGGTAGTGATGTTAGTAATGAAAATAATATGAGGGATATTGATGCTAGGAATGACGTGGAGAGCTCACATGCAAATAAAATTGAAAAAAGGAGGAGAATGCCGACTTGGATGGAAGGATTTGTGAGTTGTGGGAGATTGAGTGAAGAAGAAGAAAATGCATAAATGTTACAAGACATTATGAGTGATTATTCAACTTTATTTCTTGAAGTTGTGAAGCATGAGAAATGGTGGAAGGTTATAGACAACGAAATAAGTTCAATAGAAAAGAACCAAACTTGGGAGCTCAGAAATATGCAAATTGGAGCAAAAATATTAAAGTGAAATGGATAAAAAATGAATGAGTTTGGTGAAGTTGACAAATATAAAGCATGATTAGTGGTAAATTGATTATTTAGAAGGTTTTTCCCTCTTGCACACATCGACACAATAAGAATGATGTGACACTTACAACATGCAAACATGGGACATCTTTTAGTTGGATGTCAAATATGCTTTCCTTCATGGAGAATTAAGTTAGGACATGTACATTGAACAACCAGAAGGATATGTAGAAAAAGGGGAAGAACACCAGATATACAACTACATAAAGCTTTGTATGACCTAAATCAAGTACCAAGAGTATGGTTTAGTCATATAGAATCTCACTTCATGAAGGAAGGATTTAAAAAATGTTCAAATGAGCAAAATTTTTTCATCAAAAGAAATGTCAAAGGTAACATATTAATTATTAGCATTTATGTCGATAATTTGATTTACAATGGTGATGATTAGGGCACGATGATTGATTTCAAGAAGTCCATAATAAAGCTTTTGACATGACTTACCTAGGAGATATGAGAATTCTTCCGTGGCATTAAGGTTTTTCAGAAAGAAAAAGAAATTTTCATGAGTCAAAAACTATAATTTATTGAAGAATTTTGAAATATTTGAGATCAAATATATAAAAAGTTCAATAGTTCCTAATTTTAAAATTAACAAAGATGTTGATGGTGCAACTATAGATGAAACTTTTTTTAAGCAAATTATTGGAAGTTTGATGTATCTTGCAACTACAAGACCTAATATAATGTTTAATGTAAGTTTAATTAGCTGGTATGGATCAAAACCAACTCAGTTGCGTTTACAAGTTGCAAAAACAATATTGAGCACTACAACAAAAATGATTTTTTACAAGAACTATTGATTTTTGGGATCTTTTACAAGAAAGGGGGAGGGGGGAGAAGAACATTTTTTTGCTTTCACAAATTTTGATTATGCTAGAGATGAAGAAGATTCTAAAAGTACATCTGGTTAAGTTTTCTTATTGAGTTTTAGAGAAGTGTCATGGATGTCTAATAAACAACCAATTGTTGTTCTTTCAACTACCAAATCAAAATTTATTGTTGTTGCTTGTGTGTGTCAATCAATCTATGTGGATGAGAAGAGTTTTGAGAAACTTAAATCATTCTCAAGAAGGTAGTATGATCATCATGTGTGAGAATAACTCAAGCATTAAACTTTCAAAAAAATCCAATCATGTATGGAAGAAGCAACATATCAAGTAAATTTTTGTTTTATGAGATCTTGAAAAGGATGAAGAAGTCAAGTTGGTGAATTGTGAAACTGAGGAATGTTTAATTTCAATGAAGTAAATGAATTGTATTATAGGTACAATTAGCTTAGATGAGGATGAATATGTTTTGTTATTATAGTAAAAAGAATAAAATATTATTATTATTATTATTACAAATTACAATCTGAAAATATTTTTAATGTTATTTATTTGGAGAATACATTGCTATCACTGGTGCAGAAATGCTTAACAACGGCGGCTAATTTATATTTAAAACTGTGGCTATATAGCTGTCTTTGTTCTACACGTAGTTTTAAATCGAAGATATAAGAAGGCGGGTAAATAGTCGCATTCGTAAATGCCATTTATAAATGCAGCTATGGTAAATAGCCGCATTCGTATATGCTTCTGAATGATTTTTATAGGGATGAGTAATGCGTTTACGAATGCGGCTATTACCGTAGCCGCATTTATAAATCTTGCGTTGGATTTATAAATGCGGTTTTGGTAAATAGTCGCTGTTGTAAATCGTTGTTTTTTTAGTGCATTTTGTGTAGTGCTAATTCTCATATAAATTAACTTGTTCAATTATAACCCAACCAGACAAACACATAAATTCAGATAATCAAATTTTATATATTCATAAAATTGTATTACAAACACTAATAATATATATATATATATATATATATCTAATTCCTACACTACACTATTGATCATAAGTTATCCTAGAGTTATAAAATTTTAGAAAATATGTGGACCAAGAATGTCTCACATATGCTATGACTTCCGAAGACATTGGTTGCTCATCCGTGAAGAACTGCATTACAAAATACGGTTGACATAAATTAGTTTTAAGATATACATATATGTTAAAGAATTATAAAGATAATTTGCCATCATGTTACCTCATGCCAATCACTTTTAAGGCCTACTTTACAACGGTAACCATCCATTGCATAATGTAATAACCACACTCATAGCTTCCTGATTTTTTTATTACACTATAATTCAATAAAAATTAAAAGTTAATATTCATAAACAATGAAAAGAGAAATAAAAATATTTACAAACCTTTAGTTTTATCCACCTTTTAGGATGTTATATCCACGCCATGAGCTGATTAATACAAAAAATCGCGTAAGTAAATGCTTAATTAGTAACATGCGGAAGTTTATAGTGTACTTAGCTATAAGAGTTGGGGATATCTTCTTGTGTAGGGAATATAACCACACAACAGTCTTATCAACCATTGATAAGACAAGTAACTACCAATGAACCCTATATCATCCATGAAAAGAGTTAGTAAATATTTAAAATATGAAATAGTAATAATTGACGACATCTAATTAAACTTACTCATTAATATAAGGGTATAAATCAATTTTGTTAGAATTATAGGGCTAAATCAAGAGGGGGGTGAATTGTTTTTGAAAGATTTTCGCAAGTATTGAAGGTAAAGTGAAAGGCTATGAAGAATTAATCAATGGAATATCTGTCCAGCCAAATATAAAACTGTTTTTAAGCTTAATGCAGAAAATCAACTTGTTTTTTTTATGAAACAGTCGATTGTTTTTATCAACACTTTATAAAAACAAAGCTAAAGTAGTTTAAAGAGTGTAAGGATAGAGAGATTCACACATAATGTTTATACTGGTTCACTCAACACCTGAGCTACATCCAGTCCTCAGAAACCACTGAGAATACACTATGTAATCAACCTTAGATTACAAGCTACACACACCAAGAGTGATGATCTTGAACCCCTCATGAACACACAACACTTCTTGGCAACACCAGTACAGAAATACAATTATCAAGGAAGAAGGGAATAAAATACACCTGATACAATCACAGATTGGATTGAAAGAATACATAACAGTCCTATTCCACTCTTAGCAAAAAATCCAAAGTCTTAAGCAATCTTGGAAAAATTGATTTTGAAAGTGTTAATTTGAATACATAACAACCAGGAGCGTATAACCACTTATTTATACTCCAATCAGTCATTAAAAACGTTTAGAGCAAAAGCCAAATCAATTTTAAAACAAACAAAACAGATTGAAATAGTTAAACTGGATTCTGTTAAGGATTTTCAAAAACATTCGGTTGATTTTTCGAAACAACCGACTAAATTGGTTTGACAACAAAGTCAACCAAAGTCAAATAATTTAAAATCCCTTAAAACAAGTTGAGAGAAAAACAACCGATTAAAACGAGAAATCAACAAGTTGTTTTTCTACTCAGTGATAGAGACACCATTCAAAAACCTACAAGTTATTAGTTAAAGCATAATCAATGCTAATTTAACATAAAGTAAATTGAAATATAGGTAAAGATACTTACATCATTAAAAATTGAATTATATTTATATTGAGCTTTTGATCCCCAACCAGAAATTCTAACAAATCTTACATGTATATGTACAGTGTCAGCTCAATGTTTATTTAAAAAAATGTATCATCCCATGGAACTTCTAGAGGGTCTCGATCAATCTATTTAGCAACTACAACTAAGGAAGCTATAGGATCGTCAATCAAAACCTCATGCTTCCTTTTTGGACTTGGTTTTCGACAAGGTTTCTACAAAATAAAGAACATTTGTTTTAAATGAAATGTAATATATAAATATAAAATAATATAATGAAATTAAATTATTACCGGAGGTTCTGGCATAATTCGAATAAGGTGTCTGGGCCAGGCTACGAATGTCTGATATGCATCGACCACAATTGTTACCTCATCTGAAGGTAGTGAAACACGAGCATCAGGTACTCGTACTTTTTCAACTGTTACCTTCGCCACATCAGGGGAGAGAGAAACGTTATATAAGGTGTTGGCCTCTTCATAGACTTTTCCAATGGCCACCACCTGAGGAAGCATGTCGCCCTCACATTGCCTCGTCTAGCCAATGATATCCTCCCCTGATGTTGTAGGAGTCGCACAACTCCCCTTTGTGCTCTTGGGAGCGGCATTAACAAGCGCATCAACCGGCGGCTCAGCACAAATTTGTTGCGATAGTAACTGCTGTTGCAACTCTAGCCGCATCCTTTCAGCCTCCTTTCTAATCTTTTCCATTAATTCTTGACGTAGCTTAGTCTTCATTTCAGCTTTGGTCTCTTGGGGGGAGGAGGATGAGTGTCGTGGTGCAACTCCAAAATAATGTTTAATTCCAACCTCTTGTCCAGTTGCACGAACATGACCATAGTGCTCAGGTCATCCAATTGCTACAACCAGGATATCGTGACGACCTTCAAGAACAAAATTACCTTGGGAGCTCAAGGAATCCTGCAAGAGACCAAAATCATATCAATTTTTAATATAATTAATGCTTTAAAATAAATGAAAAAAAGGCTAAAAGTAACTTCCAATTTTTTCGATGATAACCCCTGATTGTTTAGAACTTGGTGCACCCGACTTTTTAATTCGGGCCTTCTTCCATTTTACATGGTGCAAAGGTGGTGATGGAGGAGTAGTGACCCCTATATCAATCTCAGACCCAATCCCCTATCTGGATTGCACCTTTTCCTCCATTAGTGATTGCTCAAGCTTTCGATACCCCGAACGAGACAGTACGTGCGGGGTAACATTCTTTAAAGCTATTTGTTGAGCTTTCTTTCGATGATCCTGTCATAAATAAAATAAACAAAGTGAATTGACTAATATTAACTTATTAATGTTATATAAAAAAATAGTTAAGTAACTTTACTTACCTTCCAAGCTTCATTTTCACGGCTTTGAACAAAAAAAAGTCATGTCTCTTCATCAATATGTTTGTACTTTAAAACAGGATTTTTGCCTTTAAGCTTGCCAAAAATATATATCATCGTCAGTCTTGTCTTAAACTGATGAAATTTAAGTATGATATTGGATATAATCTTTAATCGAAGTGGTTCCACATTAGGAATTTTAAAATTTTCCTACAAAATAACATAAGCAAATTAAAATTAATCAATGAATATTAAAAAGCATTATATGATAACAATAATAATGTAAACCTTACCAGAATATCCTCCCAGAGCATGTTCTGATCGACCTTTGACACGTCATCCCATGAATTAATCAAAATGGAGAGCCTCTCACGAGAAACAACTCCAAGATAGCTATTAAACGAATCTGCATTAGGACCAAGAGCCACTCTAATGTTGACGTCAATGTCAACATGTGTTGTCTCACCAACAACACGTTTCAATGAGAGACACTTCAATCTAGTAGGTCCTTTGCTGCCTCGTCTAGATCAAAGTCTGATTGGAGTTTGATCGTCATCCATATCTCTGGTAATAAAATTACTAACAAACATTAGTTAATCTGCATCGAAAGAAAATCATATAAAACAAATCCGGATGGAAAGTTACCATGTGGTGGAAAGTCATTGATGGAGCAAAATAAGATGGTATGCAGCTTGAAAGTTTCATTAGCAAATCCGTCAAATACTTGAACACTCTGATCCCACATTCATTTCAAATCTTCAATTAGGGGACTTAGATAAACATCTATGTTATTCCTTGGTTGTTTTGGACCGGATATCATCATAGACAACATCATGTATTTTCGCTTCATGCACAATCCAGGAGGTAAGTTTGTAAATAACTAGTAAAACAGACCATGAACTGTGATTTGTACGCACATTACCAAACAGATTCATTCCGTCTATAGCTAAACCAAGTTGGATATTTCTTGATTCTTTACCAAACTCTGGAAAATCATCATTAAATTTCTTCCATTGAATAGAATCAGTTGGATGTCGCTACATGCCATCACATTTCCTTTCATCTGCATGCCATCTAAGATTCTTAGCATCGTTTGGGTTTGAAAACAAACGCTTCATCCTTGGAATGATAGGAAGATACCACATAACCTTTATAAGGGGTCCATGCTTTTCTATCTCTTCATTAGTATCATCATCTTTTTATTTCAACTTATAACGTGATAACCCACACCTCGAACAATTTTTTAACAATTCAAACTCTTTCCTGTATAATATACAATCATTAGGACATGCATGTATCTTTTTATACTCCATACCCATTGGACAAAGAATTTTTTTGGCCTCATAATTACGATTAGGTAGAGTATTTCCCTCTGGAATAATATCCTTCAACAACTGAAGCAATTCTGTGAAGCTTTTATCAGTCCATCCATTTATTGCCTTCAAATTCATCAATCTTAACACCACCGACAATTGTGTGAAGTTATAGTTGATCCAGGATACAATGGAGTCTCTGCATCGCTTGACATACTTCCATATCCATGTGCTTCTGCAAAAGACTTAGCTCCCACATCATGAATCATGTCCTCCAATCGATCATCATCTACATCATCATGTACTGCATCATCCATGGTTGACCCCACATATTCTTGAGTTACGGAAAAACGTGGTAAATTTAATAATTCACCATGCCATGTCCAAGTTGTATAAGATCGCAGAAACCCGTCACATAGAAGGTGCTCCCTGATTATCTTAACACCAAGTATCCTTCCATTCAAACCGTTAACACACAGACACCTGATCTTTGCTCCATCCTGACCACTATTATTCGCGTTACGTTGTGCAAATTATAAATTCTCCTAATCCTCTTTCGTACTCATCGCTTATGCGAACAAAATTAATCCAATTTCAATCCATTATATTTTGTTATAGTCATTCAGGTGTTTTCAAATAAATTTTCCATCTCATGCGATTGCCGAGGGTCGAACACCCTTGGACTCAATACCAGCACGTATCATTTGTCGATGGTCGAACACCCTCAGACTCAATACCAACACAATAATTATATTCTAAACTAACAACTAACATAATATAAAATAATAATAAACACAAATTATAATAAATACTAAATAATATAAATTTTAAAAAAATACAAATTATAATAAATAAAAAATAAAAAAATTCATAACATTAAAAAAAATTCAAAAAAATTTAAAACACTACCAACCTTGTGCGTGAGGGCAACGTTGGTGAAGAGTGGAACGGGACCACCAGCAACAACGAGGGCAGCGGACGCGGTAGCAGCGACGAAGCAAAGAAAAGCACACTGAAGAATAGAGAAGGCAATGAAACAATACTACTTCGACTTATGCAAAAAAAAAAAAAGAGTAAGAGAAACGAAGCTCGTAAAAGAAGAGACGAAGAAGAAACAAACTTGAACGAACATACAATGGCACAGCAATGAAGCAACAATGAACACGAAGAGAAAGAAGAGGGACAAGTGAGCAGGAACAACAAACGTGAAGAGAAAGAAAAGGAAGAAAATATGAAAAACGTAAGTGGCGCGCTTCAGAGTTAGGGTAAAATTTTATTTAAGAATGCGACTATTTGTAATATTCGTATTCTTAAATCAAATGCTTTGATTTAAGAGTGCGGTTATAGGTAAAGCTGCATTCATAAATCAAGCGCTTTGATTTAGGAATGCGGCTATATGTAGTAGCCGCATTCTTAAATCAAAGTGCTTGATTTACGAATGCGGCTACTACAAATAGCCGCATTCATAAATGAACTTAATTACAAAAATGTCATCGTATTTTGAAAGACTGCGTCTAACGATAAAAACGCATCCAAAAAATAGTAATTGTTTTTACATTTTACACTAGTGTATTAATCAAAAAAGGAAGAGATATTTGTGGTTACATATTTTTTGAAAGGTATATAGCATTCATCTTGATTCAATAAAATTATCAATCAATCTAGGAAATGAAATATATTTTTTATTATTCTTTTCAATAATGATTATTTCTTTTATTTTTTATTTTTACATTATAGTAAATATATGTATAAATTATTTAAAATTAAATGAAATGTACATTGTTCGTTAATTTCCACAGATAATATTAAAGTACAAATAATGATTACATTTCATTAAAATTATTGCTTACGCATATATGACATATGAGTTTTTATTTTATTGTTTATGTTATTTTCTTTTAACATGGTTATGGAGATAAATAATACATGATACATGCTCCTATGGAAAAAAACAGGACAAAAAAGGCAAGAGGCAAGGAAAAGCAAGTAATATAAAAAGAAATTTCTCTTTTATGCCTTTTCCTTCCAAAAATTTGGTCTTATAAGCAACCAAAACTGACTATTTTTAGAAAAATCAAACACTGGAGGTTACCAACTCTCACTTGTTATAAATTGTTGTCTATTCTCCTATAATAGAATTAGTGTACGTAACAACCAATTATACAATTACATAATCGAAAAAACAATTGAGGATTGTTTCAACTTGCAACTGGATCGAGCTAGCAAATAAAGAAATCTTGGAGGTCTTGGATTAACTATTAATCAATTCAATTTTAAATTCAACCACCTTGGAGTAATTTATTAATAAAATAACCACGTTCTATTTATTTTGCACATACCTATATAATTGACAAGGTTGTTCCAAACGTAAAATATTTGGCACATCTACTCTTTCATGAATAAAACAGTTCTCTACTGAGTAGCATCAGTCTACGTACACACTACTTAGACAACTATTGAATTTCAGAAATAGACGATTGTCTCGATCTGCAGTGCAATAAGTAGTAGGTAAGAACGTTTAGGTACTGCAATAACAACTAATCAATTCAATTTTAAATTCAATCTCCTTTGACTAACACTTGTATGCATCCAATAATAACTAGTTATTTATTTAGCATATTGCTCTACCTAAGGTTTACACCAACCAAACTAGGCACCTCATTTGTTATAAATAGTCCTCTCTACTCATCTTGTAGAATCACCATACTAATATCATTTGACAATTATTATCTTTCAACTCTCATGTCTATGGCTAAGTTTCAAACGTGCTTATCCATTTTCTTTGTTACTTTTCTTTTCACTTCGCTGGTTTCTGCCACATTCTACCAAAATATCTCTCCTGATCAGCTACGTTCTCGTGAGAAACTCACACACCTTCGCTTCTACTTTCATGAACTTATTACAAATGAGAAACCCTCTCTCATCATAATCGACCCTCCTAAGGTTATGTCCAACTCTCCCCTTCCATTTGGGTCCATGGTGGTGATCGAGGACCCATTGACTATAGGACCTGATGTTGAGTCGAAACGGATAGGAAAAGCTCAAGGATTTTACCTATCTGCAACCCAAAGGGCTGGTTTGGATTTGGAGATAGTAATGGGGATGACCTTGACATTCTTTGAAGGAGAGTTCAATGGTAGCACTTTGTGTGTGTTAGGGAGGAATGAGATCATTAATCCAGTGAGGGAGATGCCAATTATTGGTGGCACAGGTGCTTTCCGCTTCGCTCGTGGCTTTGTTCTAGCTCGCAGTGTCAAGGTTGATTACCACAAAGGTGATGCCACTGTGGAATACAATATCTACGTTTACCATTATCCCTCTACCTCCTCTTCTTCTCATCACCATTTTAATGAGGGACTCCACTTCATGAGTGATCCTATTCTTAGCAAAATATAACTTTTTAATATCCAATGGTCTATATCCTTTCTCACTCCTACTTTAGTTGCTAAACTTTTAGTTGTGTGTTTCAATTGGTTTATAAACTTGCAAAATTTGTATTAAAAGTTAGAAGTGTCTAACTTATTTGATACGATATTTTTGTAAGTTTTATACACATATATTAAGTTCGGCTGGGGGAACAAATCCAAAGTCTATGTTCCTAGTTTACTCCTTTTAGAACTATGCAACTATGAATCAGGTATAGTTAATAAATCTGATAGTACAGAAAAGTTAAGCTTTTGTTGTAGTACAAGATGTTGTTGGAGCTAAATAATGTGGCACTCATATAATTTCTCTTCGGAATGTTTACTGTTGGTTATGTCCATTATGTAATAAATAAGAGATAATGAAGTTGAGAAATCCACCACAATGATGTACTTCTTTATTGTCTTTTTATTTATATTTTTTTATGGTCTTTATGAATATTGTGAGAATTTTATGAATATGATGGGTTATTGTAAGATTCATTTGCTTCACAAGCACAAATAAGCTTTTTTATCAATTGAATTTTTGAAAAAATTATACTTTAAATCTAATTTAATTTTATAAAATTACTTATTCAATAAATTGATCCTACTTCCAACAATATAGGACTTTAACACACATTATTTATGTCGAAACTATCGATTCATATGGTGAGACTGGATATTTATAAGTGATCCAATAATAAATGACACAATGAATCCAATAAACTATCACTATAATAGATTCTAAAAAAATATTATACTATTTTAAAAGTTAATTTTAAATCCAACTCAATTTTATACTATTTATCTACCTGAAAGTTATATATAAAGAATACATAACATATAGTAGATGCTAGACGATTATATAATACAGAACAGAGGGTAGATGGTGATCAATTCAGAAAATACTAGACAGTTATATAGTTAACAGATCTTAATATATAAGATTTTTGAGGAAAAAAAAAAATAAATATCCTTATCTATAGATAAAGGAATCATGTTACTTCTACCCACATGTGTTATGTCTACAATAATTAATGATGTTTATATTCATATGATGAAAAATACTATATTGACTATTTTTTAAAATATATAATTAAATAAAAAATTTAAAATAAAATAAAATGGCCTCACAGTGATAAATTAACCTACCAAATTTTTTAATTTTGTCTTATTCTACCTATAAAAAAAAATTCAATCCCGAGTCTTTTATCATATTTTTAAAATTATTTTAAGAATTAAGTGTTGTGTTTTTTTAACTTCAGGGTATTAATATTTTTATTTAATTTTTTGTAATTAAGAAAAGAGTAAAACATTTTGTGAGAGAATTTAAAGAAAAATTGTTTAGAAAGTTAGGTTGAGAGTGCTTTCAAAGACGGGTAGGCGAAGAAGCCTTTAATAATAGGAACTTGTCTCACGGAAACAACGAAAGGTAGTGAAGAAAAGTTGCGCTTATTTTAATCAATTTAATCTTTGAATTCAACTTCTTTTCCGTCCTCTCACATCTATATATTTTTAATAATAACCAGCGCATGATGTGATGTTCCTAACAATTTGTAAAACTTTTATACTTACATTTTGGTACGACTGATTCTAAATACTTAACTAACACAACACCAAGAAAAACAGTTTTTTTTTTTTTTTTAAATTGAATATCTTATTAACACATTAAAAAAATATCAGAAAATGTATTTTACTTATAAAGTCTCTTTTAATTTCTGAACTAATACTCTTAGAACCACGGCTTAACTTTCTTGACACATAATACATAGAAACTAGTTTGGAATTTTTGTATTTGAGAGGATCTGGGTCGATCTTGAGGTTTTATGTCCCTAAGCTCAAAACTAAATAAGATTTTATTATATTTAAATATTTTAAAATATAAATATAGATTATGTAAAAAAGTAATCATGTAATCTTATTTTATATTCTTTTGGATAAAACAAATTTTATGATTTTAATAGATTTAAAAAATATATTAAATTTTTTGTTCAGTTACTCTTATGTTATTGCCTATTACTTAATTATATCTTCTAGAAAATATACATAAATATATGAAAATAAAGTATGCATGACAATATTATAAGTAGATGACATATTTGACTCTTTTGTTCTAGCAATGGACAATTCATGCTTAAAGTTGACAAATTTATGTTTTCAAACATATCTTCGTTGAATTTTATCATATTTGGATAAATTAACATAGAACCTATCACATTTTTTTAAAATATTTTAATTTACGTATTTATTTTAAAATATTAATCTTATGTTTATGATTTAATTTTTATATATTTTTTTATCTTAAATAACTTATTCTAAATATAACATTATCATCCATTATCGAAAAAATATCATTCAATATTAAATTACACATGGTTCTTTATCAATATTCAAACTTGATGTTTCTAATTGTTGATAATTCTAAGTGTCTAAAGCGCCGTGTGAAAATGTTTTGATGATAATGATTGAAATTGAGGAAGCTGAAGATATTTTAAAGAGTTTAACTTTCATTGTATTAATGAGTCCTTTACACAAGGTATTTATAAGGTTATAATCAACACACAACCATATTAAAATAAGTTAAAAAAAAAATTAGTTTTTGAAAAGAAAAAAAATATTTTTAAAAGATTATATGACCTTATTTTTTTATAAAAACTTTCATCTTAGGCATCACTATGCAACTTGACATCTCAGTTAGGTTAACACCTCAAGTAACAAAGTATTATTATTAAAAAAAGAAAAAAAAAATACATAGAAAAATGTGGAGGGATTAGACCAAAACCCATGTGTTAACAAAAACGATACAAAGGTAGACTATACCTATTTATAAAGAATTATAAGAACATACTAGATGGAAACCTATTATACTAATGAAATTGATTTTATGACCTTGTTAATTAATTACATTTTTAATAATTGATTAAACTATTCTTGATGGGTTTCATAACAAAATAATCAATTATCTCTTTTTTTTAATCTATTAAACAAGAGAGTTGGAAAATCAAATCAATTAACATCTTTCATAATCGATTAAATATATTTTATACATTTATTATAAAGTAGAAATAATTGATTAACAGGTATCATAATTGACTAAAATAGTAAGTGTTGTAACGATTTTTTAAAATTTAACTAAGAATAATCGATTAACACCTTGACTAATCGATTAAATATATTTAGTATCAATTTTTATTCAATATTTTCTAAAATTTATAAATAAAGCATACCGTACTGTGCTGAGGTTTAATATTGTTGATTGTTTCTTATGACAAGTTTGGTAAACTCTTTCTATGTCTTTTTGTCTGGTGTGTGGCAATGCATATTCTATTGATTGTCAAGATTTGGTTAAGTTTATATTTTCTAAAGTGTGTTAAAGAGTTGATTAGTTTATTTCCTTGTTATCTTAAGGTTTGTAATAGTTTGTAGGTGCTTTGTACAAACTCTTCAAAGATAGTGAAACCAACTATTCTAAGGTTGAATAGTTGAGATCGAATGTAGTATCTTGTTGATCTGAATGAGTATAAACTTTCCTGATGAATATTTCTTTTCTTATTTTCTTATATTATACTATAATCCAACTTTGTATCAATCTTGTTTCCAATTTATTTGCATTTAGTTTCCCATTTGAAAATATTTTAAAAGGACTTTAAGAAAAAGAGTTTTTGTGAAAAAGTTTTAAAACCAATTCACTTATATTGATTTAGAAGAGTCACTCATTCTTTTCGGACACTAACAATAGGTTTAGGGTTGTTTCTTCCTACACCTCCATAGCTTCTCCTGGTATCCTCATGGGTTAGATAAAAAGACAATTTTGTCTTTAAAAAAATACATTATGGATTCTACAATTTGAAAATGTATTCTTTTCTATTTACATCTCTCAGATTTTATATTTCGGAAGGTATTTCTCCAAATTTTGTAATTCAGAAATACCTTCCAAATTCTGTAATCCATAAATACCTTTCAGATTCTATAATTTAGAAATACCTTCCAGATATGGAATGTGCTTTTTTTTTTTAAAGAAACTCATTATGGATTATAGAAATACCTTCCAAATTTTATAATTCAGAGTTTTTCTGGATCACCCATTACAAAATGAAAAACATCAATAAAATAAAAGATAATATTAGTATTTTAAGAAGTATGAGGATGTGACAAGAAGTTATGGAGGTGTAAGAAGAAACATCCTAGATTTAGATTAAGATTTAGGTCCAATGACCCACTAAGCCCACGCCTACCTCATTTTCCTCTCCACCTCTCTCCCGATGCAACGAGTCATGTTTATTTGATGTTTTGTAACTTTAATTTATAGATGAAAGATATATATCTATGTTTAATTGATGCTTTGTATTTATTTTACTAAGTGTAATGATATTTAATTTTAGTAATCTGTCATATACTGCTAGAGCAACGCCAACAAATCTCCGAGAATCATGTTGAATTCTTGCTAAAAATTTAAAATAGATTAAGATATTTAGAGTCCATCTATATAAATGAGGGAATTTAGATTGGTAATGGATTGGAAGAATCGTAAGAGAGAAAAAAAAGCGTAAGAACAGGGATGAAGTAAAAGAAATTCATAAATATAATATAAATTACACCTTATAAAAGATTAAGTTAAACATAAACTTTAGGTAATTACTAAATTTTTTAGAATTAACCTATTATACATACGAGTACTCGATATGTGTGGAACACTCCAAATTTATATTTTCTTTTGATGTTATCTCCACTGTATTTTGTTATTATGTTCTCTTGGTGAGTTGGTTTTTGCATGAAGAAAAAAAGTGTTGATTCTCTCCACAAAAAATTTACATGCTAGATTTTCCCATTGATTGGTATGTTTTTCTTCTAGTAAGGTTCTATTTTGTTGGCAAAAAATTCTCCATTAGCCTACATATGAGAAAACGAGTTTTATACTATTTCAAATACAAGCATAATAAATAATAAACACTTCTTCTTTTTTATTTTGTTCATGGTACAAAAAAAAAAGTTTTTGTTGTGTAGTTCTTTTTAGATATAAGTTACTGTTCAAATTTAATTTTTGAATAGTAATAAAAAAAATAAACTATGTATAATTTATGCTTTTTTATTGTTATGGGATAAAGTGTTATACAAGTTACCTTTTAAATTAAAATTGATATAATTTCTACAGAAATTTCTATTTGTAATAGGATTAATAGTAATCAAATGTATTATTATTCAAATTATGTTTTTGATTAAAAATTGAATTAATCACATGCTAATTTGTATCAAATTTAATTTGATTAATATTAAAAAATGTAACGTGTATCATAATTAATTCAATAGAAGCCAAAATATAATTAATAAATGAATCATTTATATGAACGTGTATCTTTTTATGATAATTTGTATCATAAAAAAATTATTTATGATTAAAAAGAGTTACTTATGTCGTAACCTATGAAGCTCAGACACTTCTATTAAATGGCGTATCCGTATCGGATACACGTATCAGTGTCGATATTCATAGGATGAAGTGTTCAATTCAAAAAAATATTTGTTGGATCTTTGAAAATTCTAACATAGTTTTAACACAATTTTAAAAGGTATAAATATAATAATTTTCTAAAAAATCAAATTTATTGTATAAATTTTTATTATGATTATAAAAATAAGGAACAAATTCTTTTGAACTAGTTATGAAAAATATCTTCCTGCTCCCAAAAGAATCTGAAACATATTTTTGCACATCAATATTTATTTTCAATTTATATAATTCAAAATTATATAATATATAGATCCGTGTCCCCGTATCTTACATTTTAGATATTATACGTTTTACATAGGTTATAACGGATTTAATTTTAATTTAAAAAAATAGAGTAAATTTGTATATATGATACTTAAACAATGAAAAAATATTTTTCGTGTTAATACTTCATGAAAATACATATTCGTCAAGATTAATTTTGTAAAATATATTGAAAAAATTTAAAAGGGAACTTCAAAAAAATATGAGAAATAGATCCAACCGCTGGGAAAGATCCAATATTTTACTTTTCTACGGCCCAAAAGTAATGACACTACTTATGGGAAACAATTTCTGGTGTGTTTCTTATTGTACCTCCCTGCGTTTCTTCCTACCTAGGTCTTTGAAAATATCAAAATTATCCTTCCTGATGACAAGGGAAAGCAAGGAAGATCCGCAGACAAACATCATTTTATTTTATACAAATCAGAACGGTGAGCTATTTCGAAAATCCTTCTCAACACCTTCTCCACATATACATTTTATTCTCGAAGAATAGAACTTAGATGTAACTTCTCCAGTGTTTTACTTATGGGGTTTTAGGAAATTAGTGTAATTTCTTTTCATAAATTAGGATTTTAAGTAAAAAAATATTTTTTTTTTTATGAAAATGAATAAGTTGTACACTACGTTAATAATTTTAGAGTAAGTATAAAATAATCTAACTAAAATTGTATATAATTTCTTTTTAATAAAATTGATTGAGTTATATTGGTGGAATACGAATTTTACGTGATTTTTTTAATTTAAAATCATATTCATGATAACAATTTCCACTTTATAATATGACTTAATCATTTTCATAAAAAAAAATCTTTTAACTAAAATCGTAATTTAGAAAAAAAAATTACACTACTTTAGTTTCACTTTTTTCTAGCAGGAGAAAATACTAACATCTCTTCTTTAACCATTAATTTACACTTTTTTTAAATATTGTACTAAATGTTTTTACCTTAAGGAGAGTAATTTTATACAAAGTTCTAATCTAGAAGAACTTTGACAAGAGTAATTCAGCACAAAGGTCATAAATTTTAAAATGTATATTATTTTTCATATCAATTTAAAAACTCTTATAAAACTTACTAAAATATAACGATTTTATGCTATCTACACTTTTATAATCATTTTGTTTTATTTTTATTGTAATATTGTACAACACAAAAATTGATTTTATTATTATGTTATATGTTAAAATTAAAAAATACCATTTCATTCCTAATATTCATATGATTTCATTTAAAAATTGAATTTTAAATTTAAGATACTTTATTAGTTTTCTAGAAAATTTACATTTTGGATTGCATAATTTTAAATGCAAATTTATGTTATGAAAAAAAATTTATATTTTAGATTATATAATTTGAACTAAAAAAATCATAAATATTAGCCTCTAAATTCTAAAATTCAATAAATCCCTCAATTATACATTCTAAAATTAAAAAAAAACAACAATAAAATGTGAAGTAATTTGATATTTTCAAAAATATGATGGTAAGGAAAATATGGAGGCGAAGGTAAAATTTGCCAATATTTTTGCTCTTAGGATTTGTAGTTGTTCATTACAGGCTATTGATGATGACAATATCCAACATCATACTTTTTAACTAAATTAAATGCATAAAATTTAGATAAATTTAAAATATGTATTTTATTCCTAAAAAAGGAAAACAAATTTATATTTTTAAAGTAAGGAATTTAAGTACTAGATAATTTTTTATTGTAGAAACTGATTTTTTTAATATTTTTTTAGTTAAGAAAATTCATCATTCCCGAGTTATTGATTATGATTGAACGTTTGTTTTATAAAAAAATATTATGGATATATATAAAATTATTATCGTCCATATTTTCATTTTAATGGTGAAAAGTTGATTTTAAATTTTTTAAATAATTCTAAATGAAACATAACTTTTTTTTTAAATAATTTCAGTTGTATCCTCATATTACATATCTTCCTTTCAACTGCAATATTTTCATTTAATCCAATTGCAATGTTTGAGAGAGCGATTCCATCATTTGAGTATGTATGTAAAGATTGACGAGAAGATTTGTTGTATTCAATGTTTTTCCGTGTGAAGATAAGTTTTTTTAGTGTTGTACTCTATTTTTGCACCATACTGTTCTTTTTTCTCAGTTTTGTAGCTTTTGAAAGAATAACTAAAAATTTTAAAAAATAAAATACTTCTTTCGCTCAAACTAATAATAAAAGTAAACATATTTTTTAAATATCCTTTTGTTTTATTTGATTAAGGTTTTTCATTAATTAAAGAGAAATAAATAATAATTTAAATTTATATTCAAATTAGTTGAAATAACTAATACTCTTATTTAGCTTTTCTTAGATCAAACAAAATTTTTAAAATAAAAATGAATCAATTTAACATTTTATTATCTTCTTTTTTTATAAGAATTTTTTTAAAAATAAGAATGAATCAATTTAACATTTTATTATCTTCTTTTTTTATAAGAAATTTTATTTGAGATATTTTTGAGTTTTTAAGTCTCTTTATTTATATATATTTTTATTAAAAGAAAATTATTGTAGATTAGATGTTTAATTAATTTTAATTTTATTAAAGAATATTATTGGAATTAAAAAAACTATGGAGGTGGAGAAGAAGGTAGGTGGAGAATTTGCCTTGAACAAGATGTCCAAGCTATTAGGCCCAATATATTTAGAAAAGATTCTTGTATTGATGTAGAGGTTTTTGTTATTTACGCTTCCCTATATTTCTATTTGTACTCCCATTTATTTATTTTCGGTTTTAATATCAAATATATTAATTAATCCAAAAGAAGTATAAACCCTAATTCTTATTATTTAGACTTCACTTTTAATATTATCTCAATCCTTTTCTACCAATTTGTTTCTAGTTTTTCTATAAATAAATCTTAACTTAATTTTAGTTTTGTATAATTCATGCGCACAAAATTCATACATGTTTTGTTGTTTTGAACAGTATTTTCCAGGAGAGTTTTATGAAGTAACTTTTTCAACTGTTCAAATGTGTAATTATCCTGACAATTAGGTTTTGCTTAGTTTAGGTAGAAAGTAGGTTTAAGAGATAATAAGTTCATTGATTAGTGTAATTCTAATACAGATAAAATTGGGACTAAGTCTGTTAATTTCTAGTTCGTGGAAGAAGAGAACGAGAAAGAGGAAGAAGGTGAAAATCAGAACATGAGGGAGTGTCTGAATACAGAACATTTGAAGAAGTGAAAAGAAAAAAAGACGAAAGTTAAGGTTGTTAAGTTAATTTTAGATAGAAAAGAAAGGAGTGACCTTAGTAAAAAACGTAAGTGTAATAGTAAACTCCCAATATTGATTGTGTAATTATGGGTTTGAAGGATTCTTCTTCCTGCACCCCATCATTTCTCAAAATCCCAAATTTTCCCTTTTCATTTTATTTCAAAACCGATTTCTAGGAATGAGTTATGGAGTTGGTATTTTGAAATGGGGAAATACATTCCAAAATTAAAATTCCGTAAGTGAAAAAATACATTTCAAAATGGGGTGCTCTAGAATGGAAAGTTGTTTTCGGAATGGAGTTTTCGAAAGCGAAAAAATGCATTTTAGAATGGGTGTTCTGAAATATAAAATTGTTTCCAAAACAGGCATTTTGGAAAAGAAAAAAACTCTTCCAATATCATTTTGTCATTTCACATTTTATGGATGCAGGAAAAAATTATGGGGGTGTAGGAAGAAGCACTCTAATATCAAATGCTGAAGAGGTCATGTTGATGAATTAACACTACAAGAAAATCATTAAATAGTAATCAATGTTAGAAACAAAACATAATTAATCACTATATTAACTAAATTAGATACTATTTTATAGACTAACAAATTATTTGTATCTAAAGTGGTTTCTATTATTATTAAAAATTTATAAAATGGTTTCTAAATTGATGTCTAAACTAGCTACCAAGATTTTGGCTACTAATATTTTAGATTCTAACTTAGCCTCTCACTACAAGAAAAATCAATTTTAGCTCTCAACAAAAGGCGGGGACTATAAAAAAGAAGGCACTAGCAAGGGTGAAGTGATGGAGGAGGGCCAAGCACACCTCACCATGGAGGCAAAGACCCAAGACTAGACCGTGATGAGCGTCTAGACTCAAGGAGAGAGCATCTAGGACGTGAAGAGGGAAGGCTACACATGGAGCGTCTAGGAGGAGGCCTAGACCGTCTAGGCCCTATTACAAGGTCAATGGCTAAGCATATTCACGCCCACATGGACCTAGCCACGGATGGAAGAGAGAAGACC
>Ga0123342_1003713_pt1 | contig 24217 bp, 12 predicted proteins | sample Turbeawhitnodule_FD_89960 | JGI IMG/M metagenome (GOLD analysis project Ga0123342, IMG submission 89960) | Root nodule microbial communities of legume samples collected from Mexico - Turtle bean Mexico white nodule | ecosystem: Host-associated > Plants > Roots > Nodule | place: Mexico: Nepantla... | reverse complement strand
GAAAAAATATTATGGCACAATATCATTCTGTTTACAACCATTTAAAGAACTAATTTGGTATGATTTTGAAAAAGTTCCACTCAATATCTATGTACAGAACAAGAAAACCTGACTCTATAATGATTGTGTTTACTATTTATATAATTTGTAATTGCAAAATAGTAGGGTTTTATTTTTTTTAATGGTGCAATTTTTGTCAAAGATTTATCAAAGTGATCAGATTGAAAAAAATTAATAACATGGTTAAGTTGTGGTGTATAGTTTGGTATTGTGAAAGTGAAATTGTGTGAATTTGACAATTTTTGTTTTAAAAATATTATTTATAAAATGTAAAATTATTATGTATATATTTATTAAAAATATAAGATCAAGTACTCAACTTTATTATTAGAACAATTAGAATGATTTAGTGTAATTTTATATGAACTGAAGTCACACCTTATCATATATAATTTCATTTAAAATAAAAAAATTACAAAAATTTAATATTAATTAAAGTAATGTATTTAAAATATTTTTATAATAAAATAATGTAAGTTGACACGATTTTAGTTTTACAAAACTGGAAGTTGACTCATCACACTAAAATTCGTCATCTTAAGTTGACACAACTTATTTATTATTTATGTGTTAAATTTCAATTTCAGTAAATTTGGATAAAATTGCATCAATTAAAAAAATCGTTTTAATTTTAAAAATAGCAACTTCTTTTTCCCATATAGAGAAATATGCTGCATATATGCATTCAGCCGAGTATTGGGGAGAGAAAAAAATAAGAACACATGAAGAAATTTCTGAAACATGCATGCAGTTTATATACACCTGTTTTCTTTCTAAATGTATCATTCTTAGTACGGATAAACACTGACCTATTTCAACGGTGACTTTGACAATGTTAGTGTCAAACAGATTAACTGGTTGTAATGTTGGTATTACAGATTTGAGCTGGGACTAGAGAATAACACTATGTTTCTTTCTCTTATTTTGACTGGTGTGACTTGGTTTTTATGAGATTGGTTACTTGATATATTACATTGTTATTAGCATTATAGTAGATGTATGAGTTTAGTGTGTTTATTAGTTATTTGAATCTGTTTGATAAGAATTATTTTTTTTATGAGTGTTCAATAATTTGTGATTTATATTTTATTTTTTTTATAAAAAAAACATTGGAATCTTAGTATTGAAGAATTGAAGTGGTTGTTTTAGGTTTGAGCTGGGACTAGAGAAGCCAGATCCAAGGAGAGCATTGCACAGTGCAATGACAATAGCCATTGCTTACATATTGGGAGGAGTTGTTCCTCTTCTTCCTTACGTGTTCATCCCAAGGGCATCAGAAGCAGTTGTGTTCTCAGTTGTGGTTACCTTGTTTGCATTGCTGGTTTTTGGTTATGCCAAGGGCCACTTCACTGGCAATAAACCATTCAGAAGTGCTTTCGAAACAGCTCTCATCGGTGCCATCGCCTCTGCAGCTGCTTTTGGTTTGGCAAAGGCTTTCCATCCATAGATTCTCCATGCTTTCTGCTTCATACCAACTATGTTTTCTCTAAGAACTTTGCTAGAAAAAAAATACCTTTTAAGCTTTGTTGTTAGTTCTTACTTATTTTCATTTTTTTGTTAAATTGAATTGTCTCTCTTCATCTTTAATTGCATAATGTCTTTAGGGTGTTCTTTACATTTTCTGTTACATTTAATTATTTAAATCTCTAAAATTAATTTTTATTTAATGTTTTTTTTTTAGTAAAAATCATTCTATAAACTAAAAAAATATTAGTATCTCAAGTAGTTTTTATTATTAATAAAATAATTTCTAAATTGATATCTAATCATTAGTTACAAATATTTTTAACTACTTATTACTTTATATTTTAAATTAGTATCTACTAGTCTTTTAAAGATTAATTTAAAATTTAACATATTAGTAGTAAAAACCTAGTTAGCTAAATTAGAAATCAATTCAAAAATTATTTATAAATTTTTATTAATAATAGAAATCAAATTAAATATTTTTGTCTCTAAATTTGGTTGTTATTTAATAATTTTTTTTAGAGTTTATTGAAGAATTTAATATTGTACGTTTAGAAACACCATGAATTCAGTCTCCCTAACTCCATTGTATCCATACTCGTGACAAATATTTGCTTTGGTGATGGTTTAAAATCCTAAGATTTGTGTTCGAAGTTGTTTAAACGACTAATTACATATTTTACTACTTATCTACTATTTCATTTTGTAAATTTTATGGCCCAATTTTTTTTATACATTTTATTATCAAACTTTTCATTTTTTACATATTTTATCAGTCCATTAAATTTATGAAAGAAAGTGATATTTCATAAAATTGTAAGAAAAAATAACACAGTTAAAGTTACATTGTTTTTCAAAAGTTAATAATAAAATTAATGTTGTTTTAATTTATTTTTATAGTATGTCATTTTGTTAGGGATTTAAGAAATTGATAACATACACAAAATCTTAGAAGTTTGAGTGTAAAAGACATTATGTTAAATATATTTAGTCTCAAACTTAATATCTATTGATGAACAAACAAACACCAAACAGAACCCCATAATCTAACTCCACCTGATTTTGATATGATCATGGGTCATAAGGCACAAATATTGGGGTACTCTCAAGCTTGTGCAAGTGAAGAATGGTGAGTGAAGAATGGAGAGTGAAGAATGGTGAGTTCATATATTTATTTGTCTTTCTTTTTCCTAATCTAACTAGCACTACCATGTGGACCACTCAACCAGTTTAATGAACTTCAAATTTATCGGTTGTTGAATTTTCATTGTGATTGATACGTCTTATCTTGTGTTTGATGGATGGAATGGTTAATCAAATTCATCTTTGAGTGTTTTAGAGTGACTAAGTTAGATTATCATCTTGGGGTGGTTCTCCAATGTCACATTTTTTTAAATTAAAGTTCACATTTTATTGGTAAAAAAAATGGTTTGTTATGCAATGCAAGTTTTTTATGGATTTTAAACAGCTATAAATGGTTTGTTATCAAACCAATTGTCATATTAACATGGCTACTAATGAAGCTAGTAGATAGCCACTAAAAGTTTTTAAACATTCTTGAATAAAAGAGTTCATTATTTCTTCAAATAGAATTTTTTATACACGTAGACTTTGGATTTTATTCTTGCAATCACATGTTTATGAATAATAAATTTAACTTTTTTATGTCACTCAATGTTTGTGTTTGTGAGAAAACATAATATTGTGTAAACTAAAATACAGATATCTTATGGTTGGCACAGAATCATATCCCTTAAGTATGTGTTTAAGGATTTGGTTCATGATGAGTGTGTTTATGGATCTGTTAAGAGAAGTTAGTCATGGTTCTTGATTGGGAATATAACACTAATGCTAAGTTTTTTAAATATGGGTGGAAAAAGAAATTGATAATTTATTCCTTAAAGTAATGAGAGAGTAACACGACTTCTACTGAACAATGGAGATTGTATTTATGTGCATAGATAGCAACAAGGTTTGTTTGGAACCCAACATCACATTTTAAGGATCAATCTGAATAATCACAATGCTTGTTTCTTCAAGACTGTGTTCAGTCCTCTCTACTCTATATTTGATTCAAATGAATTGGTTCAATTTTACTGATATATTTGTTTTGAATTCGTCATTGAGATAAAGTTATCATATGTTTGTCTACCTGCAAATCGCTTTAAATTAAATAGCTCAAAAGTGATTGAAATTAAATAGTAAACACAACAATGACAAAACATGGTGTTTTAGAGTGGGTTAGGTAATGTTGGAAATTCATTATTAATTTAATGGGAGATCATATCAATCGATCTTGATAATTGATCCATTGAATACTTTCAATGATCATTTTAAAGTCTTGAAATTAGATCTCTCTTGAATACTATGAAGTTTAATCTAGAAAGCTTAAGATAATATTTTCAATGTATCTTGAAAATGTGACAAACATTAACTATTTATTATATTTTTATGAGAAAATCTTTCTATCCTACTCTATATAAGAGAAACTTGTGAGGAAGAGAATCACAAGCAACAGAGAGTAAAATAGAGAATTGATATCTAACATAGTGTGATAATAGAAGTTCTAGTAAAAAGTTAAAGAGACATGGTGATCATCCATCCTTGTTATATGAGATTAAGTGTTATTTTCATAAGTTGAAAGAAACAAATATTATAATTTTACTAGTGAACATTTTTTTTTACAGGTTTCATATGTTTTTACTTTTAAAATTGAAGAGATTTTTCCAAATTAAAAAATTTCAGTATCATTATTCTATTTTATTTTATTTTTTTTAATTTTAATTTAGTTAAATCAATTTTACAATCCTTGTCAATATATCATTCCCCTTCTTTCAAAACAACAAGATGAACTAGTGAAAGAGGAAGAGGAGATGCTTATACTTTACAACACGTGATGGTTATGCCAGATGCAACAATATAACATGTAATATTTAACTCATTAAATTTAAAAACACGATATGTTGTTGAACAGAGAGGAATATTGAATTATACACCTAAGAGAGAGAAATGAGATGCAAGGAGATACTTTCACACCAAAACACAATGAAAGAGGTTGTGTTTGCATGGAATGTAAGGCAGAAAAAGGTAAAAAAAGTAACAGATAATAGCACAGAGGAGCTGAAGAAAGAAAAGTTGTTGGAAGAAACTTGGTTGGCATCTATGGATTGAAAGCCTTTGCCATACCAAAAGCAGCTGCAGAGGCGATGGCACCGATGAGAGCTGTTTCCAAAGCACTCCTGAAGGGTTTATTGCCAGTGAAGTGACCCTTGGCATAACCAAAAAGCAGCAGTGCAAACATGGTAACCACAACTGAGAACAGAACTGCTTCTGATGCTTTCGGAATGAAGATGTAAGGAGCAAGAGGAACAAGACCACCTATTACATAAGCACTCGCAATTGTCATTGCACTGTGCAATGCTCTCCTTGGATCTGGCTTCTCTAGTCCCAGCTCAAACCTGTTACAACCACTTCAATTCTTCAACACTAACATTTCCAATGTACAATGATACATTTAAAAACAATCAACATTTGGAAATCTTTGTCTCTATAAACAATAAACAGTAATCTTTCTATTGTCTTTGTCTATAAAATGTAATAACTACAAACATTTGCTTTGGAAGAATATACTTTAACATTTTTGTGATTGGTGCTTGGAGCCAATGGTATGTATAAGGTCTGTTTTATTCCCTAGGATCTCATCCTCTTGAGAGGAGTAGTTGGCTTGTGTGTGTTGGCAAGTTTCTGTATACGGGTTGAGATATCCCTGAAATATCTCTTTTAATTCATTTGTTTTTTGCCGATTAAAAAAAAAAACTAAAAATGATTTATTCACAAAAATGTCAAGTTAATGTATAATATAAAAAAATTTATAAAAAAAAAACTTACTTCATCATGAAATCAAGCCATGCTTGAGGGTTTTTTCTGAGAGCATTCACCACAGGTGTATATTCATGTGCCTCTACTCCATACTCAGCTAGTATTTCTGCTACCTCTGCTGCTTCTGTTTTTTTCACAAAACCCCCACATTTATCACCACGTGCATTACTACATTTATATTTTTATATATTGTAAAATTAATCAATTAAATTGTTGAATTTGATGATGTTACTTAAATGATAATGATTATGATTATGTATACTCAGTTTTCTATATATTATTTAAAAAACAATATCTACATAGTTACATGATAAATTTTAAATACTTTTGAAATTTTATGAAATTTCGAATATAAAATTCAACTGTAACATTAATTAAACGTATACGTTTATATATCTATTATAAAATATAGAATATATAAAAAAAAATATAATATAATTATAAAAAAAAAAAAAAAAACCAGTTTCTGGAACGGCGATGATTTCTTCTTGCTCCCTTTTCAATTCTCTGGCGTAGTGATCGGCTTCACTTTTCGCTGCCAAATAACTGCACAATGCGACGAAGAAAATTTTCTGAGGAATCTCAAACGATACTTGAGAGTTGTGAGTGTGAAGAGTTTGGTGAAACGTACCCGCCGAGACCCATGGAGATGGCGCCGGCGGCGACTTCAGCTATGCCGGCAGTGAGGACGACGGCGGAGGTGGCATTGGTGCCGGAGAGGCCGGCGGCGAGAGCGAAGGGGACAGTGAGGCCGTCGGAAACGCCGATGATGATGTCGCGAACGACTTCGCCGGCGGTGAAGTGGTTCTCGGTGTGGAGATTGAGAAGGCTCTGTTTCTCAGCGTCCAGGCTTAGTCTGTGTTCGGTGGCTGCCATTGCTGCGAACCTGAAAGCCTTCAAAATGCAACTGAATTACGGAATGTGGCGTCGCAATCCAAACAGAGCCTTAGTGTAGTGTTCGGCACAAGCACTGTCCCTGTAACTTCGTTTTATAGTCCGTTTCTTTTTTTCTGAATATTTTTAAATCGATTAAAATATGATTTTTTTTATCTTTTTCTTTTTCATTTTTGCATGCTTTTTATTCTTCTTCTGAATCTGTCAGATTAAATGTCACATCAAGTATTGATGTTTGTTAAAAATAATATTATTACTGTAAAATTTATATTATCAACACAATAATATAATTAATAAAAGATCAGGGTGAGACCTTTTAATTTCAAAGAATCAGCTAAAATAAATAAGGATAAAGCATAATTTTAATTTAATGTGATTTTCTTTTTTTTAGCTCTTACATAACAAATTTAATACAAAAATAAAATTTATATTTAGTTGGGTTCGTAAAATAATATTTTGTGAAAAATCAATAATTATTAGAAAAAATAGTATACAAATTATTTTTGTCTCAAACAGTATAACATGGGTACAAAGTTGAGAATAATACGTTTGAAATTAAACCTAAAGAGAATACATGATTAAGACACGTTCTTATAACGTACATTTTAGATTATAAAAGGTAAATATTTAATAGTTTTAACTATTTTTAATATTATCATTTTTAATTGTATCATGATTTAACTAAATTTAATAATAACAATTAACTTTTATGTAGTTTACTTAATAAACTTTATACGTTATTCAAATAACTGCTTTGAAATATGAAGTAGCAAATGTTTAATTAATTTAGTTTCATAAATTCAATAATTAACTTACATGGTAATACCAAAATATTATTTTCATTAATATTTTTCCTTTACAGTGTAAAAAATTTAAAGCAATAATTTGTTGTATATGAACAATTTTATGCAGAATGCTCTAATAGTAAATTTTATTAAGCAAATTTTTTAATTTAAAACAATTTTTTGAATAACTTATTCTTACAAAGACTTACAAACAATTAACTTCTTCTCCTCCGTTCGGTTCCTCAGTTTCTCAATGATAACTTGAACTTTCAATTACTGAATCAGCTAATTTGAACTTTGTTACGTGTGTTTGAGTTTGTTCTACTCTCAAGTGAGTGTGTGTACCCGTAAGAGGTTTTGATGATAAAGTCATAATCAGTTTATTTGATTATTAGATAAAAAAAATATTTTACTTACTGTTACATAGATCACTTATTTAAAATAGTTGTGGTTGAACTTTAACTTTTTACACCTTACATTTATTAAATATATTTTTAATATTTTGAACCTATTTATTAGACTTGATATAGAATTATTTTATTATATTATTTATTTATATTATTTTAACTTTCAAACGATCATTTAGTCTCCCAATCTAATCTAATCAATACACAACTCATTAGATTAACTTAACAAATCATTAGTGTATTATTAATTGAATATTCTTTACATTTGCTTTATTTTTATATTCTCTTTACCATTTAAGTGATAACATTCAATTCACAGCTATATTATAAAAAAATATATGCTTTTTTGTTCTTAATTAAAAGATAGTTTTTAAGTATTTAATTTTTTTCCTTTTTCAAGCAGTATTTTATTTATTGTTTTAGATCTTAACTGTTTATAATAAACATGTAAATGAAAAAAAAAGGCTTCACCAAACAATAGATTTTATATGATTAATAAATTAAACTGATTTTTTTTTAAAAATGTAGCAACCCACTTTTATTAGTGAACAGAACGAGTAAATGCGATGTTAGAGACAGTGCCATTTGTTGGATTCTAGAGACACGTGTCATCTTAAGATTGGTTGAGAAAAATGACTTGGTTGGTGTGTGCTCCGTAAGAATGGTAATGGATATAATTGTACGGCATTCATTTCCATATGACAACTTTTACCTTATCATGGTTAAATATATTTTTTCACGTCTCTATATAATTTAGATAAAATTGTTATTTAAAGATTTATGCTAATTTTGTATTAATATTTATTCATTATAAGTTTTCATTTTTATGTATGTTTATATAATTAAGATAAAATAATTATTTTTAAGGTTTATTTTATTTTTTTTAGATTTTTTATATCATTATCTGACATCGAAATATCATATAATTTAGATAAAATTGTTATTTTTAATGTTTATTTTGAATTTTTCTTATTAATATTTTTTATTATTATTTTGTAACTTATTTTTATTGTTATTTTATATATTTTTTATCATTATTATATGTACTTTTTTTTATTTATGTTTAGATAAAAATGTTACTCTTAATCTTATCCTATCTTCTTCGTATTAATATTTGTGTTATTGTCATCTAATATAAATTAAATTATTATTATTTATGGATACATTATTTTTATATCCATAATTAGTCTATAACATAACATTTACACTTACATATTTTAAAGACAAATATTTACATGAATAACAAAATAATATTAATTTAATTCTAAATTTTGCTTTTAATATAAAAAATATGTTTTTTTGAAAAAATACATTAATAACAAACATGTCTTATCAAATATTAACACTTATTTATCGCATGAATCTTATTTACATTTGAACTATTTAATGTTTTAATTTATGTGATTAGATCATCACTAAAATTAAATATTTAATAAGATTACATATTTAACATTTTGTCACAAAAACTAATACTACCAGAGTGTGTCTAAACATACACATATGTCTCATACCTCCTAATTATCTCACTTTATCATTATCACCATATGCATATCATACATTAATAATATATCTCATATAAATATATAATTAGTCTAATTCATATATACATTCTCACAAACTCATCACTTCAACAAGATCATATTGTTTGAATGATCTTTCTTCCCACAATGGAAATCAAATTTCCTTGCTTGAGGGATCATTCATTGCTTAAGTAAGTTTCATTTAAATAATAAAATTCAAAATAATATGAACTAGATATTCCATATATAAAATATTAGACTAAAAGGATTATAAGTTATAATTGTTCAGTTTCTTGAGGACTAAGATGCAAAGAAGAAACTAAAAAAAAATATTTTAACAGTTTTTGAAAATAATAAATTTTAACTAATAAAAAAGATGATAGAAAGAATATATTAAAATGTGTTACTAGCAATTATTTACAGATTCTTCTCTACCATTCTTTTATGTTGAAAGATAGTTTTTCTTCTCAACTACTGTGTGGTTAGTGTTTTATACACTGCTAAAATAAATTAATTTCTACTACAATCAGTTCTTTTTTATTTTAATGAATAAGTTTTAAAATTATATACATATACTATAAAAAAAATTGTAAAAGTATCAACCCACCCATTTTGTCATCCTTTTTTTTATTTTATCCTCACAAGTTTATTTATTTAGTTTATTTTTGTAAGGACTTGTAAAACTTAAAAAAAAAAACAGTAGTAAGTAATATTTAAAATTATTGGTCTAACATGAAAGTTTTTATAATTTTTTTAAAATTATTAAAATAATTTTAATACAAAGAAGATCGTTAACTGTATTTTTATTTTCCCCAATTTTATGCATTCATGTAATTAAAGTTATTAGATGATATAAAAATATTCAATATATTCCTATTAAATTTTAAAGAATGTAAACCATATTCTTTAGAAGAGCTGTTATCTTAAAATTTCCGAAAGTGGTGTGATAGCAGTCTACCCATTGGTCAATACTGAAAAGATAATTCTCTACCATTCCTTTTTTTGTATCTCAAATTCTCCATCAAACACATGTTTATACCTACTTACTATTCAATATGATTTATTTGTAGTTTTATTTTTTTTAGTTAGAATATTGATAATTGTTTTGAAATTATTTTTTTTTATAAGATAAGTTTTTTTTGCACATTTTATTTAAATTTTTATTTTTTATTCAAATATTCGTGGGTTTATGGTAATGCCATTAGTTTGTGTATTTTCATGTTGTCATCAGTCTACATTGGCCTTTTCCTTCCATCCACCACAAGGTAAAATGTTGACAATTTAAAAATTAGATGAAAAAATTGTATAAAGAAAATAGTTGACATGATAAAATTTAAGAAATTATGATAGTTGAAATACAATACATTCAATTAAGCCTTTCAAAATAGTTACAATACCATGAATAAGAAAGTAATATTAGTAAACTAGAATCAGAAAATAAAGTTAAAGGTAGTAAATCAAAGCTTGAATTGTTGTTGGAAGATGTGCTTAAATTTACTATCTCATAATATATTAATGATGGCATTTTTAAAGAGAAATATTGGTGGAGGATAAAAATATATTTTTTCCACATGAAATAAAGCGTGATTGTTTTTCCACAATGTATGCCATCTTTTGAATTTGTTTCTCAGTTGAATACACGATATTAGATTATTTTTAATAAACAATTTTTAATTTATTTAAAATAATACTTTGTATAGGAAATATAAGTTAGACATCTTAATTCGATATAGTAAATATAAGAATAGTTGGAATATAGTATTTTTTTTAAAATAACTAATATATACTAGAGAGAGAGAAGAAAAAACTGAATTATTCATTAAACTAATATATTAAAGAAAAATAAAAGATGTAAGTAAAAGTTTTTAAATTAAAATTGATATTGAAGAAACTTAATTTCTTTGTAGGGTTGTGGATTGTCTAACCAAAAGGCTAATTAGTGACATGAATGAGGGTTGTTTCTTCCTCTATCCCTTTGAAGATCTCTTTTCAGAATATATTATGTAAAAACTATTCCAGAAAACACATTCCATCCATAACGTATTATCCACATTCCAGAAATTCTTTCTTGAATATACGTATAAATTCCAGAAATGAGTGTTCTGAAAAATTCTGAAAAACTAATACAGAAATCATTTAAAAAGGGATAGCATCGTCTTTTTAGATATTAATAGGTGCAGGAAGAACTTTGAGGGGTGCAGGAAGAAGCACGCTCTCGATTGAGTTACCAGTGATCATAAGCTTAATGTTGGATTGGAATGACACACCCAAAAGAACAGTGTACTTGCTCTTCAAACTATTCATCACCCATCTTTTATGCCCCTTTTTATAATTATTTTTCTTAAAACATCGGTAGTAATTAAAAATAGTATTATGTCACAATTAAAATTGTTTAGTGAAAATTCAAGATAATTTACAAATTCATTTCAAAATAATAATAATATTATCTTAAAAGTAATTTCAATTATAATGTCATTTATATATATAAGGTTTATTATAAATTTTAAGTATATACAAATAAACTTTGATCTATGCAAAATAGAGTAAAATACTATAAAAGAATTCATTCATATATTGGTACGAAAATTACTTTTCAGTATTTTATAAATAAAGAAAAAGTCACTTTAAACCCAAAACATATTTTATCTAGGTATTTTAACCACAGTATATGTTATAAATTTAAGATTTAAGCATTAAGAGACCTTATTAAAATATGTTAATATAATATAATATAATATAAAATATAAAATTTTAAATAAAATAATGGATCATAGGTTAGACCTTCTTACATTTTAACAATCTTGCATTAAAAACACCTATTTCTACCAACAAGTAAATGCTCATAACATCCTACATCAAAGAAAGTTGCATAAAGGTAATTAATACATTACAATAAAATTTTAAAAAATAAATCAATTAAGAAGTCATAAGATAACTATTCTCCTATTGTTGTTTACATAATATTGTAAAATAGATATTCATTTATTTGTTTTTCCTTACATGGATGCCCGTTAAGTCACCAACAACTAAACATTCGAAATATTATGGCTTTTATTATTAATTAGTTCAATAGTAATTTATACAAAAAATGAAGACATATTTATTCCTGTTTCATAATAACTACAGTTTTAATATTTAAAAACATATTTGAAACTTATATAAATAATGCATTGATAGAGTAAAATTGTTTTAAAAAATAACATAGTTATTATTTTAATCTAGTGTTGATTAAGGAAAAGAGGTAATAGCTCACGAAGTAATGTTCTTTTCGAGAATTTCTCGTTTCCTAGACTCGTGATGAATTTATATGTACCCATGAAGCACCCAAAAATGTTTTGAAGTTAATAAAGCAAAAAAATGATGTCGTACCATGACGTCCCTTTTTGTGGGGGCAACAAAATCTCTTGGCCGCCATATCAAACACAAACATGAGTTCAGAGGCACGAGAACTCCAAGAGAGAGAAGGAAAAGAGCATGTCACAAGCACTGGCTTCTGCAATAAAATAAAATGCAGAAGTAGAATGCTTGCCAATAATATGCAAAAAATAAAGGTAGCCGCACTACCAGACATCTCCCATTCTCATATGTATCAGGATGGCAAAACCTGTCCACCAGGAAAATCAGAATTAGTTTTCAGATACAAATTGAATCTTAAGAACAGCACCATATCAACAGAACCTTCAAAGTTTAAGAATATGTTTAAGCATTCTATCAAAGAACACACAAAAAATTAACATGTATATTTAGCATCTCAACAGATGAATGAGAGCAGGCTTACACGGATTGGAGATGAGGATTTCTAGCAACAAAGATGGGAGAGAAAATAATTGCGACTTAATACTATAATATAATTATGGTGCGAAGTAATTTGTGAAGACAGCCCAGCTGAAAAATATCTTATGGTCATTATTGCTTCCATCCCTATATATTGTTAGTTTCAGAAACAAAAACTCCATTAGCTCACAGTATGAGATTCCAAACTTTGGCGCCTCCAAATTCCCTCTCATTCTCGAGTTCTCTCCATCTCTACAATCATCGATTCAAAAGCTCGAGAATTTTCATCAGGAATATCTGATATTGTCGGTTCAATTTCCATTCCACTATCCGTGTGCCCCTCACTTTCTTTACTAGAATCTTCAATGTTTCCCAGGAAAGAACTGCCTAGAAAAAGCTGTTCCCATGAACCGTCATCAGGTAAATCTGGTAGGAGAAATGGAGAATGACTTTCTAATGGACACAGTTTTTCATCCAGAAGCACTTTCATGAAGTCAGCACTAATGCACAAGTCTTTTAGCCCATCTGCAGAGAGCTCGGGTTCTTTTTCGAAAGCAGGAGATAGAGGAACTACAGGCTTGAGTTTTTCACTTACAGGAGGCTTATACTTTATTATCATCCCATCAGAAGCAATTGGCTTGTCATCTTGTTTATCTTGATCTAATATATTCCATGATTCAGACAAACGCCAATTATTTTCCTTGGGATGAAGCAATTGAACCAGGAACCCAGGGCTTTGCACCACCATGACTAAGAATGATAACATCTGTTGCTGATGCTTTTCCATTCCTTGAAGGCGATCACTCAGGAGCAGCAAATTGCTCTCAGCAGATTCCTGGTGTTGCCTGAGTTTGACCAACTCCTGGGTAAGCGAATTTTTATCAGATTTGAGATTCTCAACTTCTTTCCAAAGGCCATGTTCCGGTGCCTCTTGGGGTGGTTCATCACAATTGTCATTCAGAGGCAATGCTTTTTGTTGATCTGCAATGTGTGGATGTTTTCTTCTGCGTATATTCTTCAACAATTGCTTTTGATTCCTAACAAAGTTTTCATTGGCAAATTCCCAGCAATCTGTATCAATTTTCCTGAAACCCTGATAGATATTTCAGTTACCAATTAGTTGCAGTTAAAAGACTCTCCTCAACCTTAACAAATGACAAGATATAAAGGAACAAACAGATAGAGGCACCAAACACGCATATCAATATAAACAAGCATATCAATGTAAACAAGCATATCAATGTAAACAAGCATATCAATATATAAGCAAGCATATCAATATAAACAAGCCATACTCCTTAGATGTTGTAGCTTCTGTTATTTAAGATGCTTTTAATTTATCAGTCAACAAGAAGCCCGCCCCAAACACTAGGTTGTTAGGGAATAATGAGGCCAATTCAGAAATTAACAACTAACTAGGTATAAAGTCACTCAGAATTTAACAACTAACTAGGTATAAAGTCAATAACAAGGGAACCAAACAGAATTTGTTTTCTAATTCTCCAAATTGATAGTGTGTTCGGCTATCCATTGCAATTATCAAAATCTACATTCAACCTGCAAGACAGAAATCTTTGTTTCTCTTCTTCATGCTATAGAATGAGTGAACATTAGTTTGCATAAGCAACTAATAGATATCCAAACCAAACATGCTTTTAATTTGCATAAGCAACCTTGATATCGCTTTCAAAAACATTGGTTCAAGCTAAAATGTAAGTGCCAATACATACTTTGGAGGCAACCAAATCCAAATTGAGTTTACTGGACAAAAGTAACTTGTATGAACAGTATGAACACTATTCTAAGATGCAAGGTCAAAAAGAATAAATAATCAAATAAAAGGAACAGTATGAACACTACTCCAAAATAATACTTAAGTACAGAACAAACTATTGAGCGGATAAACCTCATGCCATCAAACACCAATTTATTTTGCATCTAGTTGTGCACAAGTTCAAAGACTCACTCAACAGATAGGGTTTTCAAGTGCATGCAAGAATTATATACATCAAACAGCGAGTCTCTGCATCACAACCATAACCTAATTCTTGTAACACCGCCAACAATTTCAAAACACTATAGAAATTGCAGCCAATTTATGAATCACACAATCAGATGAAAAACGAATTATAAACATACCAAATAATAATTTATTTATTTATTTATTTATCTTCAGATAACTAAGAGAAACAAAAAAACTAAGAAACAGAATTCTGAACCGAAGAAGAGAGAGTGAAATAGACGAACATAAATATTGAGTTGTCTAATAAAACTGGAGAAATTGTTGTGTTTGAAATAGGTAGGAAGCAGCGTGACGGAGAATTGAGTGGTGTTGGAGATGACGAAACTGTCACCGGCGTCGCTCCAACGGATAACGGAGTCCGTGCTCCGGTCTTCCACCATATCGTAACATTTTTTCAAGAACGGAGGAACCGAAGCGGAACCGTTTTCGTTCGATTTCACCATCGCGAATACAACAAAGAAGAAGAGAAGAGAAGAGTGAGAAAAGGAAACTGAAGAGACAAGTTCAAAGTTGTAAACTACAAATGAAATGAAATGAAATTTCCATGCGGCTCCTTATGTACCGTCATAGCACTTTCCAACCTTTTTCTTTTTTGGGGGTTTTCGAATCAAACCAGACTTCAGATATTTTATATAAATATAAATTAAAAAATAATATTGGTATATCTTTTTCATCAAGTTTTGTCCTTTTTATTATAGTTTATTTTACTATTCCAATATTTTAATTTATTTTGGTTTGGTTCGGTTAAACACTCCGTACGATGTCGTTTCTGTATTACTTGCACAAGGAGTTATCCTTCTCCGTCCAACTCAAAAGGTTGAATTACATAAGTTTCATTTTTTAAAATTATATAAAAATGTGTAAGTCACTGAAATTATAAACAAGTAATTTGAAAATGAACTGTGCTCAAACTTCATGGACAAAATTTACATATTGTATAATTTTATCACAGATATAGTTAGTTTTGTCTAATTAAATTTGAAACTTTATTTTTAAATTGTACTTTTTTATTAAAAACTCTATATTTTCAATGTGAAATTTTGAATTAAAAATCTACTAATAATACAATATGTAAGTGTTGTTATGTCAAAATAAAGTTATTTTCAATAGGGTTTGTTCAGAAAACAGAATGACATCATTTATAAAAAAAATTGTGTTAGGTCAAGACTTTTTTTAGCAGGGTTTCATTTATTTTATGACTGCTATGAAGATTTTTCTAATATGTTTAGATTCAAAGTTATTTAATTCTAGATGTGCTATAAGTTAGATTTGATTTGTTCTACAGCATTGTTCAAACTATTATTTTAACATTTTTTGTTTATTATTAGAAAATTTTATTATTTTGATTTATACTTATGTTTTTTGTTAAATTATTCTGAATTATGTAAATTTTATGATCAAGCATATTACTTATTTTGTGAATGATTTATGATTTAGCTGAATAATAAATTAATTTTCTTTGCTTCTTGAGAAAAAGTTAGCTAATTAATTAATATTGGTGAGAGCAAGAACAAGTTAATGATGTAATAAATTTGTTCACCCACACGGTCAAATTTAATTTTTTTAGGTCATACAAATATGACATTTGTTGTCAAATTCATTGATGACCAGATTGAATGGTTTAATTCAACCATTCAAGTCATTATAAAAAGTTCAACCAATTAAATCATGAAATTGTTATTTTCTATTTTGTTTTTGTTTATGTTACCTATTTTTTTTATTCCTTATCATTTGTTTAATCAATTGAAAAAATTAAAGACATAATAATTTATTTATTTTGTGAGTGATTTGAATCTTTAAATAATTAATTTTACTAATTTGTAAATAAAAATGTTTACAGCTTACTATTTCACGCATTCATTTTAACATCTTATTTAATATTAGACAAGGTAAGTTCCATACTGATATTTTTTTAAATCATTGGCTTCTCTTTTAATAAAACCCACACAAAATTTAGTAATAAAAATATTTTAAAAAGAATATGTCAAAAATATTTTATTTATCTGTAGTCAGATCAACAGGCAAGTCAAGTCCACATTATTTTTTCTGACATACACATTATTCAGTTTGTTGTTTAGTTTATTTTGACCTATAATAAGAACAGGAAAAGGTTAATGAAAAATAGGTAATGTAGACATGTTTTTATTGTGTGATGAGTTGGGTTTGACTACTACCAATAGTGAGTAGTTGTGTTGTTGGAATTTATACCTTTGGCTCTATGATGTTTTTAAGTCTAGGACTAACTTTCCCTGCACCAGATAAATTGTAACATATGTACGGTACAAAAAATGTTTTAATTTTCTGAATAATTATATTCGAAACACAAATAAACAGTTCTGAATATGAACTTCTGAATATAAATTGACGTCAAAATCTGAAAACCTTTTTTTTTTAGATGCGAAAATTCGAAAAAGGTAAAAAAACAATTTGGGATTTTTAAAAAAATGATTACAGGAAGAATTAGCCTAAGTCTAGTTAGCAAATCACATATGAGTATGAAATTCTTTTTCACATTATACCTCCATCTAGGGATGGCAAAGCGGGGCGGGCCGTGCAGGCCGGCCCGCGACCCGCAGGTAAAAAACGTGAAGCGGGATGACCTTTTCAACCCGTTAACCCGCATTAGCCCGCAATCTGCGCGGGTCAGTAGCGGGGCGGGGCGGGCTGGCCCGCAAACCCGCAAGAAAAAAATATTTGCACTTAGTAGCAGCAGGGCAACCTAAACTGGATCATGTCAATTAAATCGATTTCAAACACGATAAATGAGCAAGACATCAGTCAGAAAAGGAAAAGTAAGCAGAGGGTATTTTAGAAGTTACCCATGACCAAACCTTCAATTGAGCCAAAAGTTATCTTATTTTTATTATATTATTTTTATGAAAAATTAATTAATAAATTGTCATTGTTTTAATATTTGCAGATGACGGGAAAAATTATAATTATGAAAAAATTGATGAAGGTTCTACTAAGGTGGCATCCAATGTTATTGAAAAGGAAGAATGTCAATAATGTTTATGTTTAATGTTTTTGAATTAATGTTTATGTTTAATGTTTTGGAATTAGGTATTTTTAATGTTTTGGTAGTGGAAGAATAGTGATATTTGATATTTATCTTAATGTTTAATGTTTTGATGTTTGACTATATTTGAAAAGGAAGGGAAAAAAATTAGTTTTGATAATAACAAATATATAGGTTTAATTTGACAATTTTTTAATAACAAAATGTAAAAAAATAAATATTTAATTTAAAAAAAAAGAACGTGGGCTGGCCCGCAAACCTGCCGGCCAACTCTTATGCAGGACGGGTAGGGAATTCTAGCCCGCAATAACTTTGCGGGACGGGCCAATGCGGGGCGGGCTGGCCCGCTTTGCCATTCCTACCTCCTTCACTACTATTAATATTGATATTTTAATATTCAAACTTGTTTTTTTAACTTTATTCTTTATTGTTTTAATTGGCAAATTATTTGCTTAATAATTTTTTTTATGAAATTTAAATGTAATTCTTTTTAATGATGTACTATGTTAACCTAAAATATGAAGTGATTTTAAGAAGCAGCATAACCGTGTCACCTTTGTTCAGCTAAGTGTGAACAGAAGTTGACCTCCCTCCACATTTGGAGATTGAACCATTTTTCAAAGAGCTTCTTCTAGCAAAGATCTGTAGCAGTGTGCAATCACAAGTGGGTACCATCAACATAGAAAAAAAAAAGATTTAGACTATAACACAGAGCGAACGATAATACATCTCCAGACGAGATACCGTTCCACAAACAGCTTGATACAGAAAGAATAAGTAAAATGCTGGCAGCAAAAGAACTAGCTAAACCATGAGCATTTTGGAAAAGCATTAATGGATGCCCTCAAACAGAATAAAAGGAGAAATTGGATTTTCTCATGAATGTGAAGGTCAAAATTCAGCACCTCCTATGCACGTAAAGTTTATGTGGTTATGTAGAACAGATTGACAGCCATATACATTCCCTCTGAACTGAATTTGATCTTGCAGAAACAACCTCTCTGCATGCTGGAATAAAGTGAAATATTTGAACCTCCATGGGGCATCAAATGGTTATAACCTTGTGCATTATTAGACTTGCACCTTTATTCCTAGAAATGAAGAGGAAATTTCTTTCATGAGATTATTGACCCAAGAACTATGAATGAGAAGCTATTCATGGAATCTAAACACCAAGATTTACCTTCTGAGTCTCTGACCCTTAAATCTGCAACCTCCATGATCACCAGAGAAATGAGGGGTTCTTATCTACCGAGATTTGGATATTTGATCTGGTTTAACGTTAAGGACTAAAGATTAGGGGAAATACTCTGGAATCACCAAAGGATGAAATACTGTTTAATTTATGCACTCAAGAACTACAGACAGTTATAAAAGAATTACAAATTCCTTCATTTTTCATTTTTTTTTTCTTGACAACAATACAGAACAATCTAAAGCAGCTTTTTACCATAATTTCCCAACTCTGCTGAAAAGTATAAACAAATAGGAGCCTGGTGAATGCTTAAAGTTTTATTGATCTAAACTCAAGCTGGAAAAATCTGAATCCATAAGCTAGCTAGCAAATTGGTAGAATGCTGATTTCCTTCAGAAAAATACTTCTATCTCTTGTAGATTTTCACAGAGAAAATTCATTATTCTTATTTTGCCGATTAATTCAGAAGAACTAGCAAGCAATTGCATAATTTAAATATTCTGTTTTCCTTAATTTTCATATTATATCCATGGAATATTTGATATTTATGTAACTAACTAATAAAGGAAAAGCATAAATAATTCATTAAAATAATACTTGTAAAATGCATTAAAAAGGATACTTGAAGAATGTTATCTTGTGTCAGGCAGAAAAGATTGGTGTCGTTCAGCAAGCTGCGTCTGGAAAGAAAAAGGGAAAAAACAAGAAAATTCGTGGTCACGTTTATAGACGCCAAGAAAGGATAATTAAGAAGTCAATGAACATGATAATCAGATACTCAATAAGGCTACCCATGTACTTCCATCAGAGATACGAAAGAAGTTGAATGCATTTTGCTCTGTTCATAAGTCTTGGTGCTCTTTAAAGAAAAGTATGGAAGAGAAACAGAAGACATAATCTCTAAGAACTCTTTACTGAATTGTAACTAAAAAAAAAGCCCAAGCTTAAAAAATTAATCGTCTTGAATCCTGGTACTAATTTAGTTCCCTGTAATCTACAATGGAAGTATAAGGGCACAGGGAAAGACAATGAGCGCTGTTAACACTCATCAATGACCTACACAACTCAAATGCGTGTCTTTTATATCTGTTTATTAACTTTTCTTGTTGAATTGATTATGTAGGAAGTCAAATAGGTAATGAAATACATAAAAACAGGACCTTCTGCTGAACCCAACAGAAATTTGTAAAAGTAATTGAACACTCACAATGATGTTTAAGGTAGGCAATCAGTACTCAATTTAAAATGCTTGCATGAAATTGGACAATGTGTAATCAGAAACCCAATTCCCAAGCAATCTCTTGAAAAAGCTGAGAGCACACAGGCCTTATCTCAAAAGCAATTTTGATGGCATGACTTCTATGGCTTGGCAACCAACTTCTTAACCCATTTTTTGCCTTGATTACAGTCTATCCTTTTTACACTGATTTTGTAGCATTTTTAATCCACGTCTCAGTTTAGTACTGTTTATGCAGCTATAATGTCGACATGCTTGGTTTCCCCTTTCTAGTCATAGTTGCTATTTCACCAATAATCTCCACATGAACAAGACCCATTCCTAAAATGGTGAAATCGGCTATTATCCCTTACAATGATTTCCCTGCCAACAATCTTTGCCATAAATTTAATTGCAGTGTGGCAATCCACGCACACCCGGATGTTCTTTATTACACGGATGGTAGTACCAGCAGTAGTGCTAATGATGCCAAATGCTATCGCAAGTCTCTCACTGTGGGTGCGTAACAGGTTGCGTTTATGTTCCTCATCAACATCATGGAGCACCTCCTTTGTGTCAAGGACATAACCTTCTTTCTCCATCTGTTCCAACAAAATATTCAACGCCTCATTTATTTTGTCATAATACGGATGTGATTCATCTCCCGCCAGAAAAGTGTGTACTTTGTTTCCAACCTCAATCCAGCTGCACCCAGGAGTCTTCTTCAAGCCCTTTTTCCTCATGTGGACTCTCAATTTTGCAGCATCTCTCCATCTTTGGGCAGCTGAATAGATGTTTGACATCATAACATACGCCCCCATGTTCTCAGGGTCAACCAAAAGTATTTTGTCAACAACCTTTTCAGCCAATTCAATATTCTTATGAGCCCTACAAGCAGCTAACAATGCAGACCACACACTTCCCGTTGGTTCCACTGCCATCTTAGAAATAAAGTCATAGGCTTCCTCCAATCTTCCAGCTCTACCAAGAAGGTCCGCAACAGCAGCATAGTGCTCCAGGCCAGGAGCAATACCAAATTCCGATTGCATACTGTTAAAATACTTCCATCCTTCATCCACCAACCCAGAATGATTACAGGCAGTTAAAACACCAATAAATGACACATAACAGGGCTTCACTCCATCAACTAACATCATCTCAAACAAGGAAACTGCATCAAGGGCATGCCCGTGCATCGCACAACCCATAATGATGGCAGTCCAAGAAACCATGTCACGCTCACGCATCTCTATTCTGTCAAAAATATACCTAGCCATCTTAATATTACCACATTTGGCATACATGTCCACCAAAGAGCTAGCTATAAACTTGTTACCATCAAACCCAAGTCTAATTATATATCCGTGAAGTTGCTTCCCCAAGTTCAATGCTGTCAAGTGAGCACAAGCCGGTACAACACTCGAGAACGAAACCTGCATCGGCTTCACCTTCTCCGTCAACATCAGACGAAAGAACCCGAGCCCCTGGTCAAATCTCCCATTCTGCACACAGCCAGCAATGATGGAGTTCCACGAAATGGCGTCTCGATTGGACAAGAGGTAAAAGGCACGAACCGAGAGCTCCACATGAGTACATTTCGCATACATATCAATCAAACTACTTCCAATAAAAACATCCTTGTCAAACCCGTGTCTAACGGCATAGCCATGAATTTCCTTTCCTTTGATAACGTCAACATGCTCCGCAAAAATAGGAAGAACGCTAGACAGAGTAAAGGAATCAGGCCTCAAGTTTTGCCTCCCCATTTCCCTAACCATGTCCAACGCCTCTTCATACATCCCATTCTGCGCATTCCCAGCAATAACAGTGTTCCACGAAACAACATCCCTCACAGGCATTCTGTCAAACACCTTTCTAACACAGTCAATTTTCACAGCAAAATTATTATTATTATCACTTTTACTATTATTATAATTGTTATGGTGTTGGAGCGTTTGGGGAAATTGGTCGAACACGTTGTGAGGGTGGAATTTGGAGTAGACGTTCATCAACGCGTTGGCGGTGTACAGATCGAAGTGGAAGCCGAGGCGAATGGCGGAAGCGTGGAGCGACTTAGCGAGAGGAAAGTGTTTGAGAAGCGCGGAGGCTTTGAGGAGGGAAGGGAAGACGTGGCGGTGGGGGCAGACCCCGGAAGCGCGCATGAGGTTGAAGGCGGCAAGGGAGTGACGGAGGAGGCCGTGAGCGACGTAGCATTTGATGATGCAGAGCCATGCGAGGGAGTGAGAATGCGGCGTTGCTCTGGCCTTCACGATTTGCGCGTGGAGCTGTTTGGCTTGGCACGTTGAAACCACCGTGTTTGGGTACCGGAGGATTCTTCTCGTCACACTCTTGGTGGAACTCATGGAAGCCTTCGGTTTTGCCGGGGAGTTTCACATTTAAAAACTCTCTTAACTACACTGAATTTGTTGTATAGATTATATTTTTTTTTATAGGATAAAGATATTTTTACACTCCACTTTATACCAACAGCAAAATATTAATATTTACAATAAAAAAAATTAAAAAAAATCTTTAATATAAACAAAATAAAAAATATTAAAATAATTTTTAAAATTAAAAAAATTATAAATAATTAAAATATTAATATTTATTGGATGTAAGTGGAGTATGGATGTCAAAAAATCATTTTTGATTTTTATATTCACTAGATTAATCTTACCTGAGTTTTCGGAATATTATCTAAATTTATTAGAATATGATCATGATTTATAAAGAGTTTTTATAATTATTATTATTGTCATTTATTGAATGTTTTAAATGTATTTTGATATGGTTAGTGGATCATCGAAACTAGTGATATGACTTGTCCGACACATACCGATACACTTACTTTCTTTAATTGTTAATATTTAGAAAAAATTTACTCAATTTTTTTTATTTACTTACTCTAATTCTTACTAAGTACCATAATATTAATATTAATGTGGACTATGTTTATTAAATAAATATTGTTAAGTTAATATAATCAATTGATTTTTATTTATCTATCATTTACTTTCTCACATTAATTCTCTTTCCATAATATTTGTCTTTCTTCCTCCCTTTGCTTCTAATCTTTAGAAAACAGAGAATAATTTTCAATCTCTTCTTCCTACCGTGAAAACCATCCAAAGAGAGAGAAATTGAATTTTGAACTAAAAATGAAGCCCAATTTGAGAGGCGATAATGACCAACAACACAAAACTTATCATAAGCAACAACAAAAACACCTAAAAGACAAGTCAACCAAATTATATAAGAAAACCTACTAAGCTTCTTTGTGATCTCATTTTTGGATTTTGGTTTCCAAAGAAGAATTGTGAGAAGAGCTTGATAAATCTCAACAAGAGTAGTGACGAAGAGCATGAAAATGGTAAAGGGAAGGAGGGTGTGAAGTGTACCGGTAAGGGCGAGACCGACCCATTGTCTCCCTGACCGAGATCAGGGAACCTTGACCGAGACACAAGAGACTTGGTCGAGATGACGAGGCTGACGGCCTACCCGATCGAGACTATGGAAGCCTGGCCGAGACCTCAGAGGCTTGATCGAGAAGACCAAGAAAATGGAATCCTGGCCGACGGCCGACCCATATTACCGCTAATACTCGAACCAATGTTAGTTAGGCTAATACGTCATCAAGAATTAGGTAATACAATCTTAAGCAGTATCCACTCCGATAAACGAGTCCAACAAGGTAGACCCACTAGAATAATATAAATATGACGCATCCCAAGGAGAAAGGTACATCATTTATTACTGTTCACTTACCAGGACGCTATCACCCGCCTTACTGACTTGAGCGTCGGAGTGCCTTCGCAGGTACTCCCACCATCCGGTGTTCACCCGAGACTGCCGCAAAAATGGCCAATTGCAGTAAAAGAGCAATAAAAGAGAGAGCCAAAAACAAGAACCGTGAATACAGAGAAGTTCAGAGAAAGAGTGAAGAGAAGCTTTGAGAGAGAGAAAGAAGGTTTCATT